>Ga0233434_1001463_pt1 | contig 23049 bp, 17 predicted proteins | sample SI_122_August201_4_FD_182738 | JGI IMG/M metagenome (GOLD analysis project Ga0233434, IMG submission 182738) | Seawater microbial communities from Saanich Inlet, British Columbia, Canada - SI_122_August2016_120_MG | ecosystem: Environmental > Aquatic > Marine > Inlet | place: Canada: British... | reverse complement strand
TTTTACTCGTCTCTCTACTTCTGACTTTGGGCTCATTATTGGCTCCTTTTTCGGGTTGTTAGCCGCCCAAAGTATCTCTTATTTATTTAGATCAAATGAACCGAATTGGTCTGACTCCACACAATCTCCATCTTTAGAAATTGCTCCCATATAATGATCTCTGTTCCAACTATAACCCAAATAGATTCGATTATTTTTATCACATAATAGATCTATTACTGTAGTATATGGTCTAAACCACCTTTCGTATCCCTCGTTATCCAATGATATGACACCCTGAACATTGTTCGTATCTTTGCATGTATAATATAGGTTGCCCAGATAGTCAATTGTTGGACCAGCATATGTTTGTATTTTTTTAAGGCCAAGACTGTCAATGCTCGTTTGCCATCTTAAATCTCCTCCTTGAGTTAGACACACAATTGATCTTTCACTATCTGAGACGTAGTAGATGTTACCAGCATTGTCAATCATCATATGAAAAATCCAGCTCTCAAGTGCAGGATATTGCCAGAGCATCTCACCGTCAGTGGAGAATGCAAAGATATGAGCACCATCTGCAAAGTATATTTGTTCACCATCTGGAGAGATGACTATCGGCAAATATCCAAGTGATGAATGAACTGGAAAGGTAAATGTCCATCTCTCTGCACCATTGTTATCCAACGAAACAACTCTTTTGGGATCTCCAGTGATAAAATATAATTCTCCAGATAAACCGATTGTTACATTTGTCAGGTGATCAATGACTTGATTTTCCCACAGAGCTTCATATGATTGCCCTTCCATTTTCCATATAGATCGTTTATTGGGGATCAGATATTGATCATTCGCCACCATTGAGGGGACGTTGCCCACTTCTGGACTATGTTCTATTGATAAATCCCAATCTAGACTATCCTGAGAATTAAAATACTCCAATACAGTCGTTCCACTCTTCGTGCCTAGTCGATATATACCATTTTCATTATCAAGGGCCATTGGCGATTCATAATAGTTTTCCGTTGGTATCAGAGTGGCTCCCTGAATAGATGTAACACCTGCTTCGCTACTCCTGTTTGTGCCTTGGGGATCATGTCGAACCATTGGATAAGGTGTGTCAGCTAGAGTTGGCCAAGGGATTTGTTCTTGGGGATATAAATCTTCTACTTCATCTGGGATTGGATCATCACAACTATACAATCCAACCAAGAGAAGGATTAGTCCACATAAAATGATGAGCTGTATTGCTTTGTTCATATCGCCCCCACGAAGTTGAAATGCTACTCGAATGTAGCCTATAGAGCTAATTAATCAAGGGTAGTATAACCTACTATATGTCGAGGTGGACCAAACTACCTGAACTCAGTAGTATTTATAGGGGCAACAAAAAAGGCCAGCGATGCTGACCTTTATATGTACTCCGGACAGGATTGACTCCAGAACTCTATCACTTCGTTTTGAGTTCTTCTCGTCTTACTCGGTCTTGCCACCGGCAACACCTCGTTTCGAACAAACAGGTTCTCATCTGCTGCCAAACAAATGAAAAATGCCTCAGAAGAGGCATTTTCATTTGTACTCCGGACAGGATTGACTCCAGAACTCTATCACTTCGTTTTGAGTTCTTCTCGTCTTACTCGGTCTTGCCACCGGCAACACCTCGTTTCGAACAAATAGGTTCTCATCTGCTGCCAAACAAATGAAAAATGCCTCAGAAGAGGCATTTTCATTTGTACTCCGGACAGGATTCGAACCTGTGACCCACGCCTTAGAAATCCGTTGCCTTTTAAGCTATATAAGGGTTTGCAGGGAGTCAGTGACTAAAAAGTGACTATTTTGAAAAAGTTTTGAAATTTCGATGTAAAAAGCCCCTGATTTTGGTCAGGGGCTTTGTGTTTTCAGGTATTCTTTCAGACTATTTCAAGTAGAGCATCTTCACAACTTTTCTGTATTCACCGGCTTGAATTTCGGTAAAATACATTCCCGATTTGACTTGATTACCATCAGAATCGGTGCCGTTCCACTTCATCTGATAATAACCAGCTTGTTTAGCCTCATCTAAGGTGTTGTAAACTGTACGACCTCCCACATCGAAGATTCTGATAATTATATCGCTTTCACTTGGCAGCTCGTATTCAATGGTGGTTGTTGGATTGAAAGGGTTCGGATATAAGTTCACCTCAAACTCCGATGGCAATAATCCAGAACCTCCATGGGCGATATCTTTTGAGATGGGTCCATCGCCCATAATTGAAATGACATTTGAGTATCCATTTGACAAGGTATCACCGTTACCTGCGACGCTACGAATTTTGTATTGGAATAGGTAGTTTTTTGGAAGGAATGTTACATCATCATCTAAATAATATCTGACGGTGAGGTTGTGGGCAATACAGTCCCAACCACCCTGATACCCCCGATAAACGTCATAAGTTTCGATGTCATATAGCTCTTCAGTACCATCCCAGGATAACCTAGGGGATCCAGATACCTTTGTATATGCCAGATTGCTAGGATTAGCTGGTTGAAATTCTGTTAAGTCGGGTGATCCATCTACCCAATCTGCCTCACAGCTATCCCAAAGAGCCCATATTGCAAGTGTATCATTATTTGGAATATCGGTCCAATTATTTGAGTAGTATGGAATACACTCTTCAGCCCCTTTCCAGGACCAATTTGTATCATTCTGAGTATCTTCCTTTCCGAATCTCAAATAAAAATCAACAGGAGTTCCCATGTCATCCCGTAAATCGAGATAAAACTTCCGCTCCGTGCTTTGAAATACGGTTGATATCTTGTATACACCGAAAGACAAAGTATCCCAAGGTTCCACTACGGGCAAGTTTCCACCATAGCCAAGGTGATCAAACACATAACCAAAAGAATCATTTTCAGTTGACTGGGTGTAGTTAGCAATAACGGTAAACCGGCCGCCTCTGAAGTCATTTGTGGTGAGATGGTAAAATTGACCATCCCAAACATCCTCATAGGTAGTATCAACAAATACAAGATCAGAATTTGAATAATTATACAGCCAAATTTCATACCCAGTAGTTCTGAGCTGTCCATTGGCTACCATTGCGCCCATGGACAACAAGACCCATAAAACCATCTTATTTAAACCTCTCATAACATCCCCCTTTAATGAAGTTTTATTGCATGGAGATTAAAACCATAGAGAGTGTATACAACCTCGCCTGAAGCGGTGATAACCGGTGCATTCGCCAATCTGCCATGGATGTTTGATAGTTCAAACTCCCAGACGATATCACCATCTTCAGATATAGCACCCATAAAGTGATTTGGATAACTTGTGTGACCATAATAAATATGATTGTTTCTGTCAGACACTAAATCGGCAACAGTAACCACTGGTCTGAACCATCTGCCAAAACCCTCATTATCCAGCGAAATCACTCCAACTAATCCTGAAGTATCTTTAGCGGAATAATATAGGTTACCACCAAAATCGATTGTAGGTGCGGTAGTAGTGTGTATCCTCGTTATGCCTAGACTATTTATAGTAGTTTGCCATCGAACCTGACCGAGTGGAGTGACGCAAAGGATAGATGATAATTGGTTTGCAAAGAAATATATGTTACCAGCATTGTCTATCATCAGGAAGCCTACCCAACTTTCTTCCGTAGGAAATTGCCAGATAAGCTCCCCTTCCGTTGAAAGACAGGTGATATCCTCTCCAGAACTAAAATAGATATATTCGCCCCCGGGGGACATGACAATTGGAGTTGGTCCTAAGTTAGTATGAACTGGGTTTTCATGACTCCACCTCAATGATCCATCACTATTTAAGCAAATTAACTCAAGAGGATCGCTTGCGAAATAATACAGTTCTCCTGAAAGACCAATTGTGATATTACTTGCGGTATAATCAACATTTTGATATTCCCAAATTACTTCTCGGGTTTGCATATCCAGCGCCCAGATAGATCTTTGTCCCGGGATATAAATTCTGTTGTTGGAAGCGAGCGTTGGGGCAAATACTATCTCTGGATCATAATCAATTGGTAGCCGCCAATCGAGGTATGAATAGGTTACATTAAAATGTTCCAAAATGGTCCAGTGTTCATCTGTCCCTAGTCGCAGTAAGCCATTGTCGGAATCCAACACAGCCGGTGATTCATAGTAAGCATCTGTCGCTACTAAAGAGACACCATTCACGGTGTTTAACCCTTCCTCACCACTCCTGTTTGTACCTTGAGGATCATGACGAACCATGGGCCAAGGCGTATCGGCTAGAGATGGCCATGGGATTTGCTCTTGGGGATATAAATCTTCTACTTCATCTGGGACTGGATCATCACAACTATACAATCCAACCAAGAGAAGGATTAGTCCACATAAAATGATGAGCTGTATTGCTTTGTTCATATCGCCCCCACGAAGTTGAAATGCTACTCGAATATAGCCTATTGGGCTAATTAATCAAGCGGTGAAGTGGTTCTGATAACCTACTATATGTCGAGTAAGGCAAAACTACCTGAACTCAGTAGTATTTATAGAGGCAATAAATAAGGCCGGTAATGCAGATCTGTTTTTATGTACTCTGGACCTGTCTTCGCTCTTCGAGCTACGACAAGGCAGGCAGGATTGCTGTTCGCTCCGCTCCAGCTTACTGCGCTCATCCACAGGATGAGACTCCGTTTCGAACAAACAGGTTCTCATCTGCTGCCAAACAAATGAAAAATGCCTCAGAAGAGGCACTTTCATTTGTACTCCGGACAGGATTCGAACCTGTGACCCACGGCTTAGAAATCCGTTGCCTTTTAAGCTATATAAGGGTTTAGAGGGTGTCCGTCACCAAAAAGTCTCCATTTTGAAAAAGTTTTGATCTCGAGGTGAACAGCCCCGATTTTCGGTCAGAGACTGTTGAGCCAAACTTTTAGACAGTTCACCATTAACAGACGTGATTAAGAAAATAAATCTTTACGATTAGGACCCGAAAGAGCTATAATCAATTTTGGTTTCAAGCACACCTGATGAGTTGAAATTCGACCAAATCCCAATATTATCACCACTTTTTTTCGCCCCGGCTTCCTTCAGGTTTCCATTTTCCCACCACTTCAATATATGACCCTCCTCAATTCCCTTGCGATATGAAACTTCAGCCTCAAGATTACCATTTTTATACCAGGTTTTCTTAACACCCACCATTTCCCCCAGGGAGTAATATCCTTGTGACGTTAAAACACCCTTGTCGTTCCACTCTTTAGACTCGCCGTGTAATAGTCCCATCAAGAAGTTCTGACGTTTTTCCAATTTTCCATTAGAAAAGAAATATTTCTGTTCCCCATTACGAATATCGACTTTATAATTTTCTTCTTTGAGTAAGATACCGTTATCTGCCCAGCTCAACCATGCTCCATCCTTTTTCCCTAGAGCATATTCGCCCTTAATCTTTAACTGATCATTGCTAAAATATTCCTCGTACTTGCCGTGCAGCTTGTTCGATTTCATTGATTTTACGAGAATCCTCGTTCCATCAACTCGATATAACTCTTCGTAATCTAACAAATCATTTGTATATGATCTTTGTTGCAGGATTTGTCCTGCCTCAGTCTTGTGTGTCCAGTCACCATCTTTTTTACCACCCTTGAAGTTTCCAGATACCTGAGTACGGCCAGAAGGGAATACGCGGGTGTATAACCCCTGCTTGATACCATTTGAATAGGTTGTATAATCTCTATACCCATCCTCGACTATCTCATTCCAGATACCATCTTTCTTGTCATCCTTGTATGTACCTTCACTTGACAACTGGTTCTCTTGGTTGAGTTCAGAATAGGAGCCCTGTTTTTTTCCCATCTTATAGGAAACTCTTCTTTTGATTATGAGCTTATATTCCTCAGAAAGGCCATCGAGGATATCGTTCCTATATTGTTCCAGGCTGGTTTTAGTTGAGTTTCCATCGTAAGTAATCCAGCTTCCATTTTTCGTGTTGTTTTGGAATACCCCTTCCTGCCTGACTTTACCATTATCATAGTAATAGACCCAAATTCCATCTTTTAGTCCATCCCTATAGTGACCTTCATGCTTAAGTATTGTACCAGAAGAATCCTTAATCCCACCTGAGAATGGCTCGTTGGATCCTCTCAAGAAGCTAACACCATTCCTATTTTCAAGCTGATTGCTATTAAGGAATTTTTCAACCAGTATATTCTGATTCAATAATTCGGGAGAACCACCACAATTGAAAATAAATATCACTAGAGTTATTTTTAACCAAATTGACAATAACTTTTTCATTTTTTACACCTCAAATTGAATACCACTAATACTGCTCTCGGATCTTCTCCCGATCAATCTTAGTCTTTTTGTTTTATAAATAGGCACAAACTTAACTGTCTTTCTACAAGAGACAAGTTCGTGACATTTACTATCATGATTGATCGTGACCTATGTCAAGTTGCTTGTAAATCATCAAAGCAATTCGGATCCTTAATGCTGACTCCAGCCTCTACTCATTCCACCCAATCTACACACAACAACACCGCAAATCAGAATTGGATACGACAAACGATTTCTAATCATTTGCCTCGCATTGTTTCTATTATACTTACAGACACAACATACTGGTAACATACCGTTGGACTCTAAAGCTGCGTGTTTTGCGTGTTGCGGGAGTTGGATAGGAAACAATGTGTATAAATAGCCCCTGGTTTTTAGGGCAGGGGCTTGTATATAACGGTTTGCAGATGATTCTTACTTCTGCCTCAACCATCCGACAATATGTTCACTATCGGATAGATGAATGCAAAGTAAGCCCTGCAACTGTAAATGCTGAGCTCAGAACTTTACAATCATTCTTCAATATCCTAATCGCTCATGATTACGTCCAGATCAATCCGATCATGAGTGTAAAATTGTTGCCCGCTGAGAATAAAGAACCTCAAACATTTTCTGACGATGAGATAGAAAAGATACTTAACGAGGTGGATGATTCAAATTATATGGATCTTATCCAGATGTATTTACACACTGGTGCAAGACGGGCTGAGCTTTTGCTGCCTAATTTCACTTGGGAGAATGTTGATTTTAAAGGTAGAATGATTCGACTGCGTGGAAAGTTCGACAAGGAACGGCTAGTGCCTTTGGACAACAAGGCGTTTGACATTCTGAAGAAGCGGAAATTCCAACAGAAGCTCGAACATCCTTTCAACTTCGACTATGATTACATGTACAAGAAAATAAAGAAGTACATCACTAATGCAGGAATTCTCGATGGTACACTTCATGGACTTCGCAGAACGTTCGGAAGCAAACTTGTACAATCAGGAGTTGATATATATGTTGTATCAAAACTTTTGGGACACTCATCAGTGAAGGTGACAGAACAAGCCTACATACATCTTCTTGATTCGAACCTTAAAGATGAAGTCGGGGTATTGGATGGCTTATGGTAGCCTTTAAGCTTGATCCATACTGAGAAGCCCGGCATTCGCTGGGCTTTTTTTTGTCCTGCATCCTGTCTCACAGTCCTATACCTGGCCACATTTCATGAAACCTATATCCGCTAAGGTTTTCTATCCAATCAGCCATTTTTTAGGGACTGGATACATTAGTCTAAACTATGCATCAACAGAATAGCCCATATCACTTCGTAGGTCGGGTTTGGCTAGAGGTTAGGTATGCGATGTACCAATAAGTATGATATTGCCTAGTCGTGATATTAAGTTTAGTTTTCTTCACCACATTTGTTTAAACTAAATATTACCGTTTTTCAAGCAGATGACTACTAACAAAGAGCATTAACCATGAATTATATATATAAACGTATTGGGTTGTTATTTCTGGTATTTATCCAACTGTGCCTCGGCCTTTCCGAAAACAATAAACAGGTTGTGATGGTTTCTATTTCTACCGAAGGATTTGAAAATGATATCTTAGCTCCAATTGAAGCCAGAGTTATCTATGCTGTAAGGGAGTCAAACCGCTACAATGTTATTGAAAGAAGCGAATTAGATCTAATCTTAAAAGAACATAAACTATCGCTATCTGGGCTCGTGAAAAATTCGTCAACCATCAACCCTGGTGAGCTTATCGGAGCTCAATTCTCAATTTTTGGGAAAGTAAATAATTTAGACGGTTTTTATACCTTAGACTTTAAGCTCATCAATAATTCTTCTGGGAGCATAGAAAAAGCTGTTAATCTTCAAATTCCTCCCTCCATAACTAGCATCTTTAATCACATCCCATCTGCCATTGCAGCACTAGTGGATGCCAGCTCCCCAACTGCTGAAATTCGTGAGATCCCAGTTAGGGCCATACGGCTAGGTGCAAATACCTTAAGTATTTCACCCCTGTCAACTTTCCAAGTACATAGGGGACCGGTAACTGCCATTATATCCAACGATCAAATATTCTACTCTGTTGGTGAAAAGGGCGAAATCTATGAATGGGAATTTTTAAATAATTATAGTCATCGATCCATTTTTGAATATCCTTATTGGAATTTTGTCCACAGTTCACTCACAGAATCGGGAAAATACCTTTTCGTCACAGGAGCCGATGGTGTTATTTACTTGTGGGATACTTCAAGATGGGGTAACCCATTTCAGTTGAAAGCCTCTAGCCACAGAATAACCGCAATCACGATTTCAAACGATGATACAAAACTTTATACTTCAAACATGAAAGGTCAATTGGATGTTTGGGATATTGAAACTCAGCAACACTTATCTACAGCCCCCCTCTTTTCCGCAAGAGTCATTTCATTATCAGTAAATAGCGATGATAAAGCTCTCATTTCCTTTGATAATGTTGGCAACCTCGACCTATACCATTTTGACTCAGAGGCAAAGATATTTTCCGAGAATACCCGGCAGAGCGGTGGGCTTGACCTAATTAGTGCACATGAGGGAAATAGTTTAGTCTCCGTCAATAGGACGGGTGAATTGCTAGTATGGGATCGATCACCCTACTCTGAAACGAGATTTATTGGGAACCAATGGTTAAAACCAGGTATTGCCTTGCGGAAAACAGTTACGATACAAGAGGGGGAAGTATCTGCAATCTCATATTCGCCTACTGAAGACATCCTCGTGATCGGTTTGGTAAATGGCGGTATTCTTGTAGTAGATGCCATTGACTGGAGAATCCTTGCCAAGAATATACAGAAGCGAGCTCCGGTGACAGCGCTTGAATTCCTTAACGATCATCAATTTGTTACTGGCCACAGGGATGGGAGTCTGGTTTCCTGGCTCTTAAATTAGACGGAAATGATATTATTGAGAATCGATCACACTTGAACAGTATTCATTGCTAATCTAGTGACATTTTCAGTCAACCGAGAAACATTTACCCAATAAAAAAGGGGTTCCCTGGAACCCCTTTTTTATATCAAACATTGCTTACTCTTACTTATTTCAAAAATGAGCCTATGGTCATTTTCTCTTTCTTTTGATCAGATTTCGCTGGAATAGTCATACTAGCCAACAAGTACGCCTTTTCATTTCCCTCAACAATTGGTATCACTGCGGGAGAAAAACCATCCCTCATAGCCGTCATTGTCCCCGAGAAATCTGTGGGGATACCTTCAATATGAAGTTCGCCAACAACAGATACTATTGTGAATGGATTTTTCGAGTCATCCATATAAAGTCTGTACTCTTCATTTTCTGACATGGGGAAGGGGTCAAAATAGATAACCACATCCCTTCCTGACCTATTCTCAACATCTGTCATAATTGAAGTGACTTTCTCCCCCCCCCTAGAGATGATCACAGTATCAGCTACGGATTCGTACAATTTTACAAAATGTTTACCTGGGAAGGACTCTTCCGCTCTGCCATACCCTGTAACAACATATGTTCCTAGTGGCAAATCCTCGTAGAAAACACTTTGATTCTTGTTAGAAATATTGCCCTTAGCAAATGTGGATATTGAATGTTGAATGCTGTTGTTTTTGTTGTACCCTCGCACAATACGCGTCAACTCGCCTGCTCCATCCATCTGGTAGACTTCAAAGCCAATATTGTTTTGAATGTTGCTTATCTGCAGGTCACCATAGGCTGGTGGCGGTGGTGGTGGCGGTGGTGGTGGCGGTGGTGGTGGTAACAATTTGACAGAAAAAGCCTTTCCCCGTAATGCTTCAACTGTAATTGTTTCCTCATAATACTCTGCTTCTGCATAGTCTTTGAGATAAACTTTGAAATAATACTCACCTTGCAGGAACCAACTCCTTAATTTTCTGTCGAATGAAGTTGATATAAGCATATACTCATCGCTTTGCACAGAATCCGCCAATAATAGTTCAGGCATCATGGCATTCATTTCTTGAAAGGAAGTGGTCACTGCCATTTCAAGATCCTTATCTGTGGTTTGCGCAGTTTTCCCACTGACCATTGTTTGAACGGGTCGAATAACTAAAGTATTCCAAAGGATCTTGCCAGCACTGGTCGTGTCGGCGTAAAGAATAATGTTGGAGAGAAAAGGACTTAATATATCAACCATCAAATCATCTATGACGGTATTGATCGATTCCCTTATGGAATTTAAATCTGAGATCTTTACAGAGATTGATTTTGCACTAATGATGTCTTGGGAGGATACATCAATCACTTTCAGATCGATTTCGTATTGGATACCACCCCCAAAAAGTGGTTCAAGTGGTTTTCCATCACGTCGCATGCCTGCACCGATCACGTTTATCTCACCCAACATGATGTAGTCGGTCTCCTTGGGATATGCGTATGATTTTACCATTTGCATGACATCTTCATTGGCAATCCTACTCTGAATAGATTCTCCAGCAATTTTCATTTGCTTGTACTTGGCTACAGCTGAGGTCACCATTGCGGAAATAATTTTAGGCTCGACCATTTCCAGACTAGCAGTTTTATCTATTGAATTATTACTATCGTCCAACCCCTGTGTATCTGTGATGTTGGGGTAATCATTATGCATAATAGTGGTACTTGAGTCATATGCCACAAAATGATATATATACATCATTGGAGGATCCGCTGTCGTAAAAGAAGATGCTCCCAAAAGCAATCTCGTTGCTAGCAAGATCATTAATAATTTTGATTTCATTTTTCATCCCCTTCAAGATTGGTCAGCTCTCCAACAGAGATAACATCACCCGATTTGAGATCAATTACCCTATATCCAACCGCTACCTTTTTATATGCAGGAAAGGTGCTCTGTAAATTTTCATATGGAATTAGATTATTGTACAAAATAAGGACATCCACACCGAACTCTCTCAATTGTTTCCAATCATCTAAATATAAAGGGTTGAGATTAAATACTTTATCTTCATACATCCACGACCGCTTGAGGTATAATGTTTTTAGCTTCTCATAAACTTCGTAATCATTGTCAATAGATCCATTTACCAGGGCAGAGATTATACCTTCTTCAATCGCAAGATGCATTTCGTTGTACTTCATACGATTTTCAGTATAGTTGTTTTCTGGGATTGATTGTTTATCACCATCAATCAACATCAACTTTTTGCTATTGACTAAGTTATAATCGAAAGAAGCTGCAAATTTATCAGCAACTGTTTTGTGGTTTAGAAACACACCTTTGTCTTGGCTATCATTAAAAGGGATAACGTCTGAAAATAATACCCTACCATTTTGCCTGGCGTCAACAACCTTGACAAACAATCCTTCGTCCTTAATATATCTGTACATGATAAGTTCTGAACAGCTAGTAGCTTCAATGAATTCACTCCACTCCTCGTAAAGGATTGGGCTCGTATTAAACACAATGCTATTATAAATAGCTGGATATTTCAGCTTGAATCCTTTTGACTTCTCAACAAGGAATGCATTTTCAGAATTATATATATTATTGTCGATTAACCCTGATATTAAGCCGTTTTCTACAGCCATCATCAATTTTGAAGGCTCCGTTTTATAGACCCCTGTAATATTTAGAATATCAATATCCAAAACCGCAGTTTTTGATAGCGAATGGAACAATGATTCCGGAAAATTATACCCTGCTATTGCAGTATATGCTCTATCGTATTCACTTGTGGGGGTGCTACTCAACTGCTCAAAACTCTGACCGGTCTTCACGATTGTTGATGCAAGGATTTTCATTGAATTCAGGTCAACCATCCTGAAATACATGACGACAGAGTTAAGAGTCTCAGAAAATTCTATCACCTGATATTCCAGCAGTAAAGGAGCGTGGTAGTCATCCGTTATCACCGAGTGGTCCTCTAGATCAATACCGTGCATATAGAAGGCATCATTGGGAGAAGTTCCAACAATCTCATTTGAGTTTCTGCGGGCTACAAAATCCAGTTTCTCTGAAACCTTATACCCACTTGACAATAATCCTTTTATCAGCCCATTTTCTAAAGCCAAATCCCACTGGTCGATATCACCATAAGCTTGCCCAAGAGCAAATTGATCCACCCGGGCTAAGAATAGGCGATTGCTATTGTATTTTGCTGGGATCTTTTCAAGGAGAGCTGTGTACTCCTGTGATCCAATAACGGAATACCCAAGTTGACTCACATCCATATACCTCTGTACTTTATCCAGCAAGAGCGTATCGATTGGGTTTTCCGGTTTAGCAGATACATTGTCTAACAACGAGCATCCCGATGAAAGTATCATACACATCAGGATCCCCACCCACAAAAATAACTTTAAGCTTTTAAAGCTCATCATTTTCCCCTTCTATAGTTAGTTGAATCTGAACTTAGTTTTTATTGCAATTATTGCGCCAGACTAATATCAATATTACTGATTGCTAAAAATATTTCATCCTTAATGTTAGTCGGTAAACATATGTCGTCTCAAAGCTGTTGGGACATCCATCGGTAAAGGTGACGGAACAAGCCTATATACATCTGCTTGATTCAAACCTCAAAGACAGCGTTAGTATATTGGATGGTGTATGGTAAGACTTCAAGGATGTATAGACAACAAGGTCCGGCTGATGCTCGACCTTTTTTTATCCCATATCATGTCTCCCCCCCATACCTGGCCCTATTTCTGGAAACTCTTACTGGCAAAGGTTTTCTACCCAATACGGTCTTTTTCAGTCACCATTTAGTCACCATCTGGTGTCCCAAAACGTCCCAAATACAGGGACTGGATAGAAAACTATAGACTGTGCACCAAAAAGAAAACCCCCGTAACTCTATGAATTACAAGGGGTTTAAGGTGTACTCCGGACAGGGCTCGAACCTGTGACCTACGGATTAGAAATCCGTTGTCTTTTAAGCTATATAAGGCTTTGCAGGGAGTCAGTGACTAAAAAGTGACTATTTTAAAAAAGTTTTGAAATTTGTCGGGCAAATGGGGCTATTGCTGGGTTTGAGGTGGTGATTAGGCTCTAAATCATTATTAGAGGGCTCTATTTTAGGACTGTCACTTTGTTAAAGTCAGCCCAACTAGTAGACGACAGGCAAATAACGTATATCCCTGAAACAACATCAATGCCCTGATTATTTCTGGCATCCCATTGTAGCATGTGGGAACCGCTTGGATGTGCGGGAATATTTTGCTGCCATACCTTCTTTCCCAAAATATCATAGATTGTGACTGATAAATCAGTTTGATGCATGAGGTCGTATTCAATATTTAGGTAAGAATTGAATGGATTTGGACTAACAACCCGCAATCGATGAGTAAATAGGTTAGGATCTGATGATACTGACATGGTTTCAACCACTCGAATTAAATCAGTTTTTCGTTCTTCTCCCACAGTTCCATTAGATTCAACAACCAGGGCTACGGAATATTCTCCGATTTCATTATAAGCATGAATTGGATGCTGTTCGTACGAATCATTTATTCCGTCATCCTCAAAATCCCAAGCCCAACTAATCACCGAATCAATGCCACTTCCAAAGAGAGTCCAGTCAGTGAATTGCACAATAAGTGGGTGCGACCCCTCGGTTGTATCCTGTGTGAAACCGACTCGAAATAATGGGTCTCCCTCATTATACATAGAGTCTAGAACTCCATTCGTAAACGAGAAGTACCAGCTATGTGAAAGCCCACATCCCGCTATGCAATCTCCCCACCTATATTCATAATTATAAATACTCCTTAATGAATCGTGGTAAACGAGCTCCTTTTGATGCCAATCACCTGAAAAATTGGGTTCAGCGAATACAACACCCCACGAACTCTCATATATATTCGATAACAAGAAGGGGTTATAAATAGTCTCAAAATTGAGGGTTAAAAAGAAACCGATTGAAAATTCGTGAATTTCAACCTCAACTGGACCGTAGAGCGCATTTAAGGAGTCTAGAGCATAATACCCATCATTCTGAATCAATTCTCCAGCAGCATCTGAAAGGCGAATTACCATACCACCTGGCCACCAACCCGGTAGCATTGAGAAGGACTCCATTGCAGGATAGATTTCGAGGATTTGAGCGACCTCCGATTCGACACGATTGTGGAATTCTGTAGGGGGTACGAGATCACCTGATGCAATAAGAGCAATTAAATAAGGTTCGTCGAACCATGTCTGTCCATATATGGTTGAACTGAGGATGATCATAATAAACAACTTGATACCTCGCAGAATCATATTACACCTCCAAAACAGTCTGATGCCTCTCTGCAAGAGCCAAACCATCTCTTTATCTCCATAACATGAATGTAAAATTCATATCGCCCCCACCAAGTTAGTGCTGTTACCTAAATCTAGCCTATTGAGCCTACTAATCAAGCGCTGTATAACCTACTGTATGTTGAGTTGTGAATGAAACTACCATACTTCAGTAGTTCCGAAGGAGGCAACAAAAAAGGCCAGCGATGCTGACCTTTATATGTACGCCCGACAGGATTCGAACCTGTGACCCTCTGCTTAGAAGGCAGATGCTCTATCCAGCTGAGCTACGGGCGCGCTTGTCAATGTATTAGAAATACGTGGCCATTGGAGCTATATAAGGGTTTGTGGGGTGTCGGTCACCAAAAAGTCTCCATTTTGAAAATGTTTTGAACTTGGGCGGCAAATGGGACTATTGCTGGGTTTGAAGGTGACTTACAAGCAAAAGTTTAGACAATATAAACCATTCAGGAAATCCGTCATGACCATGTCATTACTGGTTTTTTCTTGTGCTGTGCACAATCCAAAAGATATGAATTGATCAAGTTCTGGTATGGAACACCAGTCTCTTCGGAGAGGTTCTTAAAATAGTCGATGACATCTATCCCGAGTCTAATGGTAACCTGCTTTTTAAGATGTTTTGAGTAAGGATTCTTGCGGCTTTTCATTGCGCCAAGATCATATTCGTTTTTCATATTCTCACCTTTTATAAAACGATGTCTCGTTCTTGGTTGCTTTCCTCGCGGAAATGATTCGAATGGTTGATTCATCTTCTTTCAAGCAATGACACACCAATAACAATCTGGTCTTTGAACTCAATCCGAGCATCAAATATCTATCTTCCTCCAGTTGTGCATGACTCTCATCATAAAACTCCAAAGCAAAGTCGTCATAGAATACTGTCGTTGCCTCCTCGAATGATACACCATGTTTACGCTGATTGCTTTTTGCCTTGATCTTATCCCAGGTAAACTTGATATCGCTCATATTGCTAATATAATTATATTGTATTGCTTTCCAATCATTCTTGTTACTGGTATATGACGTCGGTGTGGGGTATTGTATTAAACATTCGTGATGCTCGCTCGAAAAGTATGTATAGAGGATTATTGCAAGGGTACTCGCTGTAGCCAAACCCAAAAGAGACCTCCCAAATGAGAGGTCTCTTTTAGTACTCCGGACAGGGCAAGCCTACACTCTTCCAGAGTTTCGGTTTGTAAACTCGAACCGGCGCCTGTGCTGAATAGCTGACTTCGCTCAGCTATGAAGTAACCCACGGCTTAGAAATCCGTTGTCTTTTAAGCTATATAAGGCTTTAGAGGGTGTCGGTCACCAAAAAGTCACCATTTTGAAAAAGTTTTGAATTTAGGTGAAAAAAAGCCCTCGAAGTTGAATTCGAGGGCTTGTAATTCGAACTAAACTGGACTGCTATTTGAGGTAAAGCATCTTGATAGTTTTGGTATATGACCCAGCCTGAAGTCTTGTAAGGTAGAGTCCTGTAGATACAGGTTGACCTGAATCATCAATACCGTTCCAAGTATGCTCATACCATCCAGCAGCTTTAGTTTCGCTAGTAAAGGTCTTTACTAAATTTCCTTTAATGTCGTAGATAAACAATGATACCGCTACTTCTTCAGGTAATCCATATCTCAAGGTCGTACTCGGATTAAAAGGGTTGGGATAGGCTGGCAGTAAGGTGTAGCTATCGATCAACATGGTTTCATCTGCAGCTTTCACAATGACTGATAGTTCAGCATGATTGGTCCGCTTTCCATGATAGTCCACATCACTAAGCCTATAGGTATACTCTTGCCCGACACGGACATCTTTATCCAGGTAAGAATATTCATTTGATCGGGACGTGGAACCTTGTCCTTTTAGTGATTCAAGATCACTAAAGGAGGCTAAATCTTCGAAGCTACTCTGAGTTGACAATTTACGATCAATGATAAACCCCAGATTCTCTATCTCAGATTCCGTTGTCCATTGCAAATTGACCCAGCTAGATTTGGAAACTGCTGTCCAAATTGAAAGTTCAACGGGGAGGGAGGCATCAGAGCCTGTGGGTGCGGCTGTCCAATATGAAAAAGCATCAATGCCTGTTAGCGTCAAAGTATTGCTGCTGGTGCTCACTGTGCTGGAGAATTGTTCAGTCCAGGTGGAGCCATCAGAAGATTTGAATAATTCCAGAGCGCTTTCGGTAAATCCAGTTATCTCAGCATCATGATAATTGAAAACAAGAGTTGCGTTAAGCCCAGTATTTGTAGAAGGATTGATTTGATAATAACGGTTAATTCCCTGTGGGCCTTGTGCCTCGTGACCGCGGATTATGGTCGTGCTACCCATATTGGCGGATGTTGTGATTGCGGCTCCCAGTCCGGCAACATCTTCTGCACTGATATTGCTCAAAGCTCTGGTTGTTTGGATCTGTCCGGTTGAGCCGGTGATGTATCCGTTTGATTCTATTAAAGTAGCTGAAAATTCAAGAGTTATGGTTTGGCCATTCAGATCAAGATCATTTTCCAGGATCAGATTACCGTTAACCGTTAAGCCGGATGAGACTGTAAAAGCATCATCAACCACAAGATGATTTATGGTGGGGCTGCCACTGAGTGTAGGTGCTGTTCCACCGCTATAATTAATAATACCCACATTATCCGATGAACCAGGCTCACTGCCGCGGCTCCAGTTTGTGGCTGTACTCCAGGTTGCATCATCGGTATTTAGCCAAGTGTTAAAGGCAGTGGAAGCAACCCAGGAAGGGTCACCGTAAATAGTCCCGTCGGTAGCAGTTGCTCCAGCGATATTCGTTAATTTAATACCTGTACCATTGTCAAAATTATAATAGGCCACTAACCCAGCCTCATTGCCTGTGAGTGTTTTGCACATATTTTCACGAATTTCAGATTCCGCACGAATATCACTCCAGAGACGAACTTCCTCAATTGTACCATTTGATAAGCGACGGGATGAAGGGGTGGTTGCTGATCCGATATATGAACTTCCGGAAGGTGCAATCGGGTCAATCGGATCTCCCGATTCTGAATATACAATTACTCCATCAATAAAGCCTGTAAGCCTTCCGCTGGCATCTATAGTATAGGCAACATGATGCCATCCAGTTCCTATGGCCACTCCAGTATCAATCCATCTTACCAAATCATAAATAATAATAAGATCATTACCTAAGACATCAAAATTACCAGTGCCTACTCCAATAGCATACCCAACGCTGGCACCTCCAACATTAATAAAAGTTCCCATTTCACTTGTGCTTGGCAGATTTACCCAGCATTCCCCGGAGACTGATGTCCCACCTAATCCAAAAGTCGAAGCAATAGCAACATAATCGTTGTTAGAGCTATTGAAGGTAAGAGCATTCTGAGGACCGTAAAATGCCGGAGATGTTGTCCACTCACCACCTGTCATATTGGTTAATGTACCGGTAAAGGAATTAGTGCTGTTATCAGCCAGTGATGATCCAGTTGTTGCATTAGAGTTATAATAGGCTGATAAGCCAGTTTCAGTTCCCGCCAGCTGCAGGTACATATTTGCCCTGATTTCAGCTTCCGAACGTGCGTCGTTCCAAATACGCACTTCATCCATCATACCATCGAAATACCTGTCGGATGTTGATCCCCCGAGATTAATTATACTGGTTGGCGCTACAACAGTACCCGTATTTGCATCAGTATCCTCAAGGACACCATTTACATAAATTCTTAAATTTGAGCCATCATATGTGCCAGCAATATGGTACCAGGTATTTGGACTTATTTGGGTGGTTGCATCACACTTGACAATGCCTGATGTTGTAGTTATAACAAACTGGGGTCGATCATTGGCTAAATAACTATCTCCAATGCGTAACAAACCTGATGCATCATCATGTCCAGCTACATTGGAAATATTGAAATCAGGGTCGTATGGATTAAATGTGTGAGCATACACCCACGCTTCGATGGTTAATCCGGTGAATTCGTTTAAGCTAAAGGAACCGATTGTGACATAATCATTATCTCCAGCAAATTCCAGCATGTTGTTTTGAGCTAAGATGAGGGAGGTTAAACTAACCCAGAGTATGATGATCTTTATTAAATTTGGTTTTTTCATGCAAGACCCCTTTGTTAAGTTTCAATGTGCACTAGTTGTTGAAATTTGAGAGACTACTCCCGGGCTCCATTTTATTACCACCCAGCCCACACGCAGTAAATTCAAACGTGTCCGGCCATTGAATGTCAAAGGGACCGGATTCTATTTCAGTGGTTGTTTAAGAACCTCTCTGAGCAATTTACCAGGCTTGAAATGAGTCTTTTTTCTCGCAGGAACAAAGATCTCTTGATTTGTACGAGGATTACGAGCCCTTGGCTTCGCTTTGGTCGGTTTAACCTCAAAGACGCCAAAATTTCTTACTTCGATGCGAATGTTTGATTCATCTCCACTCATCATTTCACGCAGTACTGTAAACATACCATCTACAATCTCTTCGACCTGAAATATTTTCTGACCCAATTTCTCTGCGGTCTTTTTGGCTACATCTTTTTTTGTGTACGTAATGGGCATATTGCTATTCTTTCTATCTATGGCTTAGCTCAAGCTTTTGGAGGCAATGGTCTGTAAGTTGTCCCTATAGCTCGGACTAACTCTTTATGAAGTTAGACAGAACACGTCCAAGCTCCAACTCAATACACCCACACACATCAAGTTCAATTCGTGCTGGATACTCTCACACAACCCGCAGCGCAAGATAACCTATCCTATTCGCCAATTTGCAGTGACCAAAAAATGACCATTCCGCTTCTGTAAGTCGTCAAAGTAATTCGGACAAGATCGCTTGAAATAATAAGAGACACTTTCCGGTATCCAACATATTAAGCAAACACCATACCAACACAACAACACCGCAAATCAGAATTGGATACAACAAACGATTTCTAATCGCTTGCCTCCATTGATTCTATTGCACTTACAGCCACAACATACCGGTAACATACCGTTGGACTCTAAAGCTGAGTGTTTTGCGTGTTGTGGGAGTTGGATATATAACTAGAATAGTTCAATGCCCCCCGGGGAGGAATCACTAAGTCGTCACTACTGTTGAAAAAGAGTGGCAAGATTGTTTCTCAAGACTTAGTCTAGGATGTTGAGAATAATAGCTTTGAGTCCTTCAATTTATGACGAAATGCGTTTGGTATATAACAGGCGTCCAGGGTGCGTAAATTCGAAAAGTGAGTTACTTATCTCCACATCACTAACTTTGCTCGGACTAGATACATCAAACATTTTCAGGTGAAACATTTCAGTCCCTTCACGCCTCCTGTCATCAACGACCATCAGAGTTACGTTGTCAATCCAGAGGGCTTTTCCTGGCTCGCGAATGGTTGCTTTATAATTATTATCAAGATCTAAAATGTTGACACTGCTTGTAGTTATTTGGGTAGAGGTGTTGTAAGAGATTCTATCGCCTTTGGGGGATAACTGTGCGTTTGTGCAATCCAAAGGCCCAAGATATGATTTTTCATATAATGAAGACAATTCCTCTGATTCTAACACATAAATGTTAGTAGTAATGACATTTTCCCATCCCTTCAAGTTCGATTCAAAAGTGAACTTGGTTCCATCTGCTGACCAAACTGTACTACTCGGATTCGGCCTGGCTACAGAAGGACAAACGATTTTCTTATTCCCATACTTATCCAACAAGTACAATTCCCACACCTTAATCTTTCGATACCCTTGATTAGTTAGGTAAAGCTCTTTGGGCAAAAAGTATAAATAGCTATCAGCTGCGAGAGAATACTTTGGCGCCCATAATTCCTCGTTGTCTGGCACTTTTATCTTGACGGAGCAGTTATCCTCATCAACAAAGTACCAGCTTTTATTATTCTCAACAAAAATTCCATTAGTTGGAGACCAAAAATTTACAATTTTTGACTGTGTGCAACCGACAGATGATATCTCTTTGGTTGATAAATCGACTATACTAATCTCACCAATGTTTGGAGAAGTAGACCAGATATTTTGAGAGTTTTTTTGAAAGCGATAAGTACCCAAACATAATTTATCTCCATCTGGACTCCACGAAAAAGTAAAGTTATTAGGGTCATTAATATTCTTACCATTCGTACAAACAATGGCTAAAACTTCGACCTCATCTGAAAACAGATCCAGCATGATCAACCTGGCAGAGTCATCATTACAATAAACTGTCATAGCAATCTTTGAGCTATCTGGAGCAAACTGTATTGGTTTTAGGATGGTGTGAAAATCAGAAAAAAGGGAAGTGTATTCATCTGAACTCGAATTATACTTAATTAATTCATTCCCTTGTTGAAAGTATATGGCTAATCCACCCTTTGCCGTGTCTAGTCCAAATAAACCGGAAATCGTGGGAATGTTTGAGGAACACCCTAAAATAGTGAGAGTTAAAAGTAGCAATTTAAGTAATGACAACGATTTATAGGTTCGTCCTGAAGGTGAGATAGAAAACGCTTTCAATCTGAGCCCATAATTACTATTGAATAATCGAGAATATGACTTCATTTGATTTGACCTATTTTCATGATTAACGTTCTGAATGCTCCCAAATTGTTCTGACAGAATGCTGGCGAGGCTGTTAATGTTCATTATGTTAAGTTAAGCTACCCTAACCTTCTGGAACGCACTTTCGGTTCCAACTCAATTTCAAACAAGACCTCAAGTCCAGCCACCAAATGAAAATCTTTACCATTGGTAGGATTAAAAAGGTGAAGTTCCGCTGTTGAGTCATCCTCAATCCTTTCCATCCCTGGTGTTGTATTTATATGTGACAATGCTCTTTTTCTTGAATTGTCAAATGATCTACCAACTTTGATGACTCCTTTTAGAGGCGTCCAGAAAACATATACACCAGGTCGTGTTTCTTCAGGTTGCGGATTACCGCTAAATTTCTCACTCGGAATTATAAGTGTATCAAATCGGCGGGCCAGGATTCCATAAGCGTCATAAAGAACCTGCTGCATTTCCTCAAGACCTGATACAATTTTTCTGTCTCTAGCCATAAATTACCTCTTAATAATGAGTATCTTGATATCATGTTTTTGGGCTAAGGTCTCCAACCCGGTTAACTTGACTTTTGAGTTTATGAAAACGTGTTTGAATTGGACATGGTGCAAGCCTTCATTTATCACTGTCGAAATATCCTCATACATGTCCACATCGCCCTGAAGGTATAACTCCGTTTTCTGCATTTTTGCTGATTCGGAAACCAGACGATCCCAATCATCCTTCGTTGCCATATTTTTTTTGAGTTTATACGCACCGATCAGACTGTTTTTAGCAAGCGCTCCAACTAATTCTTCGTCAATGTTCTCGTGGCTGATGTAGAGAACTGGGGACAAAACGCTTGAGCAGGCTTTATGTACACCTGATAGATCCAGATTGGATATTGAATAAACTCCAACTGTTGTTGCCTGAGTAATGTCAGTGATTTCTTTCATGGTCACCCCCTGAGGATCGATTTGAATACTATAATTCTTATTTATTTGCCAACAATATATTTTATCCCCTGAACAAGTACAGTATTAACCACCGGTGAACAACCCGCTACATGGCAATAATGTAGATTCTGCTTGATCTACCAGTTGAATTGCCCAAACCACCCAAGAATCCAGCAGGCTCATTTCAGCCCCCGCGATAGACTTATTAATGATGACAGCAAAAGTCATGAAATTGCTAAAGGCATGTAATTGGTTATCTTCGTCTAACCAAGAATAAGCCGAAAAAGAAGGGGGCTCATGTGGATGTCATTCTCATACTTCTAATGATAGGTCTTATCATTGCTGGTGGTGATCTCCTGCTGGAATACCTATTTGGTACAAAAAAAGAAAAACGCCCCAAAAAGAAGCTCCATAATTCACTAAAAGCTTTTGCAGGCGCTGGGCTCTGCCTCATACTCGTAATGTCGGGAGGAGAAGAGACTGAAAAGCCTAGTCAGGCTAAGAAACAGAAGATAAAAACTGAGATAAAAAAAATAGATCAGAAGGCAAAGAGGAAAACAGATCAGGAGGCGAAGCGAAAAAAAGATCAACGTCTCGCTCAAGAAAAAAAGAAAAGAGCTGATGAAGAAGCATTCGAAAAGGGAATAGAGTATTTTACTGAAGGGAATTATTCCCGCGCTTCCAAATACCTGAGTAAAATTAGCGCTAGTTCTGTTTTAGCAGACACGATTCAATTTTATTTATATATATCTGATAACGAAAAGTCTCTTAAAAAGGGCAACAAAATTTGGATTAAAGGAAATCGGGCAAATGTCCGCAAACTACCTCTCATAGGTGCAGAGATTGAAATGGTCTTACCTGAGGAGACAGAGATTCAGCATTGTTATGAATATGAGGATTGGATTCGAGTTTATCGAAGGGGTGAGAATAATTGGATTTTCGCGGATGTCGCCGAGGTAAATGGCTGGGTACACTCATCCTTAATTGAGGAGAGTGAAGCACATAAAAAAACCATCGCTCGAAAAAGTAAAGAACT
>Ga0233434_1001462_pt1 | contig 23051 bp, 22 predicted proteins | sample SI_122_August201_4_FD_182738 | JGI IMG/M metagenome (GOLD analysis project Ga0233434, IMG submission 182738) | Seawater microbial communities from Saanich Inlet, British Columbia, Canada - SI_122_August2016_120_MG | ecosystem: Environmental > Aquatic > Marine > Inlet | place: Canada: British... | reverse complement strand
CTCGCCTAAAAAATGAAGGATATTTGAATCATATTGCCATAAATAAAAAATGGGATAAACACATGTCCGGAAGCGAGAATCACGGACTATTCTTATGGGGCGTTCTTATGTTTGAATCATGGTTGGAGGAAAATAAGTTTTGATTGTTTATTGGTTGATACTTCTTATTCCTGCACTTGCTTTATTACATCCATCAAGGGTAGATTTTAATTTACAAAAAATATTATTGTGGGCATTCGGCCTTGTTCTTATTTTAGCAATAGGATTTCGTCATGAAGTTGGCGGTGATTGGTATCGTTATTTATTTGTGCACAGTTATTTAGATACTGGTACTTTTATTCAGAATTTTAAATGGAATGATGCTGGCTATGAGTTATTCTATTGGATTTCTATGCATGTTTTTAATGGTATTTATTTTGCTAATTTTGCATCTGCAATAGTTTTTGTATTTGGATTAATACGCTTTTGTCAGATTATGCCTATGCCATGGCTTGCATTATTTGTGTCCATCCCTTTTCTTGTTGTTGTTGTTGCTATGGGATACACAAGACAAGCAGCAGCTTTGGGTATGTTTATGTTTGCCTTAGTAAGCCTCATTAAGGAAAAAAGGATTAATTTTTATATACTTATTTTTCTTGGGGCAGTATTGTTCCATAAATCTTTATTAATAACGATATTTATTGATTTTTTTTATAATAGAAAAAAACTCGGTATTTTAAGTATTATTGCGTTGGTATTATTTGTATCAGTTTTTGTCATTTGGATTCTTCCATTATTTAAACATTTAATTTATTATTATGTAACCACGCAGTTTCATCATTCAGAAGGTGCTGTAATTCGTGTCGTAATGAGCACATTTGCAGGCATTATATTTTTTATATTTAGAAAGAGGTTTAAGAGAACCTTCCATGATGAAAATCTATGGTTAATTTTTAGTTTGGTAAGTATTGCGCTATTGCCGTTAGCCTTTTCTTATTCTACCTTCATTGATCGTATTGCTATCTTTTTCATACCTTTACAGCTTGTAATTTTCTCAAGAGTTCCTATGTTAATATATTCAACATATTATCGAACTATTTTTATAGTAGCAACTATAACCCTATATGTTTGCGTTTTATTTGTATGGCTTAACTTTGCAAAGCATGCCTATCTTTGGGTGCCGTACAAGAATATTTTATTAGAATAAATTTATTCAACATACTAACAATGCTAATACATAATAGTGCACTTTTAAAACTTCTTTGGAATCATTTATCCATTCTCCGTAAACAACAATTATGGATAATATTTCTTTTGATGATTGTCGCATCTTTGGCCGAGGTCGTTAGTGTTGGTGTAACGTTGCCATTTCTTGGCGTACTTATCGCACCAGAGCAAATATATCAAAATACATTTTTCCAACCTATAATCCAAATATTAGGATTAACTTCGGCTGAGCAACTAGTCTTTCCACTAACTATTGGTTTTATTGGCGCTGTTTTAATTGCAGGAATTATACGTATCGCTCTACTCTACACTATGAATCGTTTTGAGCAAGTAGTGGGTACTGACCTTGCTATTGACGTTTATCGTCGCACTCTTTACCAGAGTTATATTGCCCATGTTGGTCGTAACAGTAGTGATGTTATCAGCGTTATTACAGGTAAAACCAATACAGTTATTACAGGTATTCTAAAGCCAATGTTAGTGTTAATTAGTTCGACTCTTGTATTAATTGGTCTTATGTCAGCACTAATAATTATAGATATTGGGGTCGCACTTAATGCCTTTGGTGGGTTTGCATTAATATATTGGGGTATTAATAAATACACCCGTAAAAAGCTCATTGAGAATAGCCAATGTATTAATAATGAATCTACTGCAATAGTAAAAACCCTACAAGAGGGAATGGGAGGCATTAGAGATATATTGATTGACGGTAGCCAACAATTTTATTGTCAATTACTCCGTAATTCATATGAGCCTTTTCGTCGTGCTATGGCTCATAATAATCTTATCGCTTCTACTCCTCGTTTTGTAATAGAAGCACTAGGAATGACTTTATTAGCTGGATTGGCATATTATTTAAGCCAACAGGCAGATGGAATGATAACAACTATTCCAATATTAGGGGCATTAGCAATGGGGGCCCAGCGTTTATTGCCAGCACTTCAGCAAATTTATAGCTCAATAAGTATTATCAACGGATCATTTCATTCACTTCAGAATGTTTTAGATTTATTGAATCAACCTTTACCTGACTATGCAAATAAGCCTCAACCTACACCTATTTCATTTGAAAAAGAAATCAGACTCAATAATATCAGTTTTCGATATATAGAAGATGCTCCTTACATATTAAAGAATGTCAATCTTTCTATAGCCAAAGGAGGTTGCATTGGTTTTATAGGTAAGACTGGTAGCGGAAAAAGTACCCTGTTAGATATTATTATGGGGCTACTTTCTCCAACTAAAGGGGCAATAATAGTCGATGGAAAAACTTTAACAATGAGCAATCTTCGGAACTGGCAGTGTAACATTGCACATGTGCCACAGGATATTTATCTTGCTGATAATACTATTGAAGAAAATATAGCCTTTGGCCAGTCTAAGGATAAAATTGATTACAAACGAGTTAAGCAAGCTGCAGAAAGGGCAAGCATTGCTAAGCTTATTGAAAGTTGGCCCAATCAATATCAAACATATATTGGAGAGAGAGGAATACGTTTATCTGGGGGGCAAAGGCAAAGAATAGGCATTGCTCGTGCCCTTTATAAACAAGCGAATGTACTTATTTTTGATGAAGCGACTAGTGCATTAGATAGTAAAACAGAAGAATCTGTAATTAAATCTATAAAAGCTTTTAGTGATGATATAACCGTTCTTATGATTGCTCATAGAGTTACCACATTAAGAGATTGTGACTATATAGTTGAGTTAGATGATGATGGCAGTGTTCGTATAGGTAGTTATGATGATTTGTGTAAATAATTTTAATTAATAACATTAATTTATTAAAATATTGATGAATATAATTCCAGTAATTTTATCAGGCGGTTCGGGAGCACGCCTTTGGCCACTATCACGCAAGCAATATCCTAAGCAGTATTTATCTCTAACAGGGAGGAAAACTATGCTGCAAGAGACCATTTTACGTTTAAATGGATTAGAAAACCTTGCAGATCCAATTATTATTTGTAATGTCGATCATCGCTTCATTGTAGCAGAACAATGTAAACAAATTAATATAAGTAATCCATTAATATTGCTTGAACCAGTTGGCAGGAACTCTGCACCTGCTATAGTTGCTGCAGCACTACAATCAATTAAAGATTCAGATGATGCAACACTGTTAATTTTACCAGCTGACCATGTCATTCAAGATATTGATGCTTTCCATCTAGCAATCAATGTCGCAAACAAGCAAGCACAGAATGGAAAATTAGCTACTTTTGGTATTGTTCCAATAGATGCCAATACTGGTTATGGTTATATTAAATCATCTAAAGATGATAACGATGGCACATACAAGGTCGAAGAGTTTGTTGAAAAGCCAAGCTTAAAAACTGCACAAGCATACTTAAGGCAAGGTAACTATCTTTGGAATAGTGGCATGTTTATGTTTCAAGCAAACAGATTAATTGATGAGTTAACCAATCATTCACCTGATATTGTCAAAGCAATTAAGAGTTCTGTTGAGAATGCCACACATGATTTTGATTTTATCCGCCTTGAAAAAAAAGCATTCGAATCATCTCCAAGTAATTCAATTGATTACGCTTTGATGGAAAAATCTAACAATGTAGTCGTTGTGCCATTAGATGCGCAGTGGAACGATATTGGTTCATGGTCCGCACTATATGATATTGGCGTAAAAGATGATAATGGTAACGTTATACAAGGTGATGTTTTTACTGAAGAAACTACTAATACTTATATTAATGCTACTAACCATATGGTGGCAACCATTGGCGTACAAGATTTAGTTATTGTTGATACGCCTAATGCTACATTAATATCTACCAAAGACAAAGCACAAGAAGTTAAAAAAATTGTGGAGCAGCTTCAACAGCAAGATAGAGAAGAGCAGTTTTGCCATCGAAAAGTCTACCGTCCATGGGGATGGTACGATACTATTGAAAGGAAAAAGAAATTCCAAGTGAAAAGAATTCATGTTAATCCTGGTGCAAAACTCTCTTTGCAAAGTCATAAACATCGAGCAGAACATTGGGTAGTGGTCAAAGGTAAAGCGATAGTAACAAAGGGTAATGATATATTTGATTTAGAAGTTAATCAATCTACCTATATATCTATAGGAGAGCTACACTCTTTGGAGAACTATAGCAAGCTAGACTCTTTGGAGTTAGTTGAGGTTCAGAGTGGATCTTACTTTGGAGAAGACGATATTGTTCGTTATGATGATATATATGATCGTCACTTACTAGATGAAATGTAAATAAAATAGATATATGAAAAAGAATAGAAAAGTTGCATTAATTACAGGAATAACAGGTCAAGACGGATCATATCTTGCAGAATTCTTACTAGATAAAGGTTATAAAGTACATGGCGTGATTCGTCGAGCATCTTCATTCAATACACAACGTATAGATCATTTAACCCAAGAAACAAATAATAATTTTAGTTTACATTATGGCGATCTAACTGATAGTTTAAACCTTACTAGGCTGCTTAAAGAAATTAGTCCTGATGAGGTTTATAATCTTGCGGCGCAATCACATGTTGCCGTGAGTTTTGAATCACCAGAATATACAGCAGATGTTGTGGCAACAGGAACATTGAGGTTGTTAGAGGCTATTAGGCTATTAGGTTTAGAAAAAAAAATTAGGTTTTATCAAGCATCAACATCTGAGTTGTACGGAGAGGTTCAGGAGACGCCTCAGAATGAAGAAACGCCATTCTATCCCAAATCTCCATACGCTGTTGCAAAGATGTATGCATACTGGATTACAGTTAACTACCGTGAGTCGTACGGAATGTATGCGTGCAATGGTATCTTGTTCAATCATGAATCGCCTAGGCGCGGTGAAACGTTTGTAACAAGAAAAATTACACGAGGGCTTGCCAATATTTCACAAGGTTTAGAAAACTGTTTGTATATGGGGAATATTGATGCTTTACGTGATTGGGGTCATGCTAAAGACTACGTGCGTATGCAATGGTTAATGTTACAACAAGATAAACCAGAAGATTTTTGCATTGCAACTGGTAAACAATACTCTGTACGTCAATTTATAGAGTGGTCAGCAAATGAACTTGGAATTACATTAAAGTTTAATGGCGTTGGATTGAATGAAGTGGGAATTATTGACTCTATTAAAGGTGACCATTCTCCGGTATTAGGTATTGGTGATATTATCATTAGAATTGATAAAAGATTCTTTAGGCCAGCAGAAGTTGAAACTTTACTTGGCAATCCGACCAAGGCAAAGGAAAAACTAGGGTGGACACCAGAGATTACAGTACAAGAAATGTGCAAAGAAATGGTAAATAATGATCTGCAAGAGGCTAAGAAAAATATCCTACTAAGAAAAAATAATTTTCCGGTAAATATTTCCAAAGAATAATAATTATGCAATTTAACAAAGAAATATATATTGAAGACAAGTTGATATCTTCCATGTCGCCAACCTTTATAATTGCTGAGGCCGGAGTAAATCATGGTGGAAATATGGAAATTGCCAAACAATTGATAGACCTAGCGGCGGATGCAAAGGCTGATGCAGTTAAATTTCAAACATTTAAAACCGAACATTTAATATTGAGTGATATACAAAAAGCTCCGTATCAAAAAGACACTACAGATGCCAGTGAATCACAATATGACATGCTTAAGAGGCTTGAAGTTAGTCGAGAACAAAACCTGGATCTCAAGCAATACTGTATGGATAAAGGTATTGTGTTTCTAACCACGCCATTTGATGAAGAAAGTTTGGAAGAAATTGATGATCTTGATTTGCCTGCTTACAAAGTGTCATCTACAGATACCACGAACTTACCTTTTTTAAAAAAAATAGCCAAGAAAGGCAAGCCTATATTTTTATCTACAGGCATGAGTTACCTTTCAGAAGTTAAATTGGCACTGGAAGCTATTTATGAATACAATAAAGACGTGGTGTTGTTGCAGTGTACTGCTAATTACCCAATTCAAGATAACGAGGCAAATCTGGCAGTAATTAATACATATAGAGACAATTTTCATGTATTGCTAGGATATTCAGACCATAGTGTAGGCGTGGGAGCAGCACCATTTGCAATTCCTATGGGTGCCAAAGTAGTTGAGAAGCATTTCACGCTCAATAAATCTGATGAAGGTCCCGATCATGCCGCTTCTCTTTCACCTGAAGAGTTGATTGATTTTGTTAAGACGGTGCGTAGGGTTGATGAGTATATGGGCAGTTCTACTAAAAAACCTAATTCGTCAGAGCTTGACACTAGGAAGTCATTACAAAAGTGTATAGTCGCAAACGCAAACATAAAAAAAGGATCTGTGTTCACTGAAGACAATATCATTGCAAAAAGAACTGGAGGTGTTGGCATTTCCCCAATTGATTATGCGAGCATAATAGGAAGGAAATCACACAGAAATTACAAGAAGAATGAGGTGGTTTCTATTGACTAAGATTGCGATTGTAGGGTCTGGTAGCCACACCAGGTCATCAATAAACTTATTACTGAATTATTTTGATAGTGATGATATTTGTATTTATGACAATTCTTTTGTAAAAGATAAGCAAGAGATAATAAATTCAATTCCATTAATTGGAAGTATTAATGATATTGATTTAGACCAAGATATTTTTTTATCCATTGGTGATAATAATTTAAGAAAAAAGTATTTCTTAAAGTTTAAAAATAAAATCATAAGAAGTACTATTTTCCATAGCGATTCATTACAAGAAAAAGATGTAATATTTGGGATTGCTAATCAAGTTTTTGCACATAGTTATATTAATTCCGAAGTCGTAATTGGAGATAATAATATCATCAATACCGGTGCTATTATTGAACATGAAGCTGTAGTAGGCAATCACAACCATATATCTGTAGGGGTAAAAATATGTGGCAGAAGCACTATTGGCAATATGTGTTTAATTGGCGCAGGTGCAGTAATATTGGATAAATTATCTATTTGCGACAATGTAATTATTGGCGCAGGGTCTGTGGTTATCCGAGATATAAATGATGCCGGAACTTATGTGGGAAATCCAGCAAAGAGAATCAAATGATATACATTTCTACTTCGTGTGTTAAAAATACCAAAATTAAAGACTCTGTCCAGGAATTAGCAGAAAATGATTTTCAAAATATTGAACTATCTGGCGGTACCGAATATTATGAAAATTTTGAGGATGATTTATTAGAGTTAAAGGGTAAATACAACCTTAATTACCGTTGTCATAATTATTTTCCACCACCAAAAAAACCATTTGTTCTTAATTTGGCATCATTAAATGATGAAACATTTCAAATGAGTTTTGATCATTTAAAAAAAGTTGTTGCTTTATCGAATAGATTGGGAGCAGATAAATTCGCGTTTCACGCAGGGTTTTTCATTGATATCAAGTTGAACGAAATTGGAAAAAAATTAAGTCTAGACAATTTATTCGACGAAAAAGAGGCTATTGAGCGTTTTTGCAACGCTTATAGTGTTATAAAAAAACAAGCGAAAAATGTAAGTTTGTTTATTGAAAACAATGTATTTTCTAAGACTAATGCAGATACTTATGATGGTGAAAATCCATTCATGATGACTAATTTCAATGAATATAAATCTTTAAAAGAAAAAATAGATTTTAATTTATTATTGGATGTTGCTCATTTGAAGGTCAGTGCAAAGACTTTGAGGCTTGACTGGGAAGAGGAATTTGAAAATATGATAGGTGTAAGTAGTTATATTCATGTGAGTGATAATGATGGTTTTCACGATTTAAATAATCAACTGTCTAAATCTTCAAGTCTTTTATCTATGTTAAAGCAGAGCGATACTAAAAATAAAGATTTTACTTTAGAGATATACGATGGAATGAATGCCATCAAGAAGAGCTACGAAGTCTTATCTGAAGTGGTTTCATGATTAAAAATCTTATTTGTGACTGTAATAATACTCTGCTAGAGGCAATGCATATTATTAATGAAAACGCCATGAATGTTTGTTTTGTAGTTGATGAGTTTAATTCTCTTAAAGGTGTCGCAACTGATGGCGATATTAGGCGAGCAATATTGAATCAAAGAAGTTTAGATTCCCCAATAGTTGAAATATTAAACGAGGGTTTTGTTTGTGGATTTCAGGGTGATTCTAACGATACATTAATTAATAAAATTAATGAAGATATTAATATTATTCCTATTGTTGATAAAAATAACCAACTAGTTGATTATTTTAAATATTCTCATCAAAGTCACTTTCCAGTTGCCATACCTAATTTGGGCGGGAATGAGTTTAAATATCTTACTGATGCCTTTTTAAGTACATGGATTTCAAGCACAGGATCTTACATAGATAAATTTGAGAGTGAATTTTCAAATTATTCGGATTGTGAGTACGGAATTGCAGTATCAAATGGCACAGTCGCACTGCATGTTGCGCTTGTTGCTCTAGGAATAGGAAAAGGTGATGAGGTTATCGTTCCAGATTTAACCTTTGCAGCTACTATTAATGCTGTTTTACATGCAAATGCTACCCCCGTAATTGTTGATATTGAAGATCAAAGCTGGTGCATAGATCCAGATGAAATTGAGAAATCAATTACGTCAAAAACAAAAGCAATCATTCCAGTTCATTTATATGGTCAAGTGTGTGATATGGATAGCATTATAAGTCTAGCTAAACAGTATGGTCTTAAGATTATTGAAGACTGTGCCGAGGCACATGGGTCAATGTTTAAGGGTAATAAAGTTGGAAGTTTTGGCGATATTGGATGTTTTTCATTTTATGGAAATAAAGTGATAACAACAGGTGAAGGCGGCATGTGTGTAACAAATTCTACTGAACTTAATGATAAGTTGAGATTATTGAGAGATCATGGAATGAGTAAGACAAGGCGCTATTATCATGATGTGGTTGGTTATAATTATAGAATGACTAATTTGCAAGCAGCCATAGGGCTGGCGCAACTTGAAAGAATTGATAAAATACACGAAAATAGATCATTATATGAAAAATCATACAAAAGAGCTTCATTGAATGGTGATTTTGAATTTCAACAAGATCTAAAAAATAGAGAAAGAATAACATGGATAGTTTGCTTGCTTGTTAATGAGAGTGATAAGCGAGATAAATTAATCCAATTGCTTAAGAACAATGGCATAGATGCAAGGCCTTTTTTTTATCTTCTTAGTGATATGGATATATATAAGAAATATTCTCATTCAAGCACCCCTATATCTAAGAATATATCAAGCCGAGGGGTTAATCTACCAACTTATGAGAGTTTGAAAAGTTTAGAGCAAATAGAGTCGATTTTTGTAGACATTTCAAGCTGTAAACTGCTTTAGATAAATGATCAATAAACAAGTAAATGTTTATTTAATCATTAGTTTGGGTAGTATTGGTAAGCGCCATCTATCTAATCTAAAGAAGTTAGATAAGAATGCAAAGATTGTTATTTTGCGCCATCAGAAAATTAATGATACTAGTAACGAAAATGTTATTGAGGTAAATCAAATGGAGGATGCTTTAAGATTTAAGCCAACGATTGCAATTATTGCTTCACCAGCTGTGTTTCATATTGAGCAGGCTATAACTTTGTTAAGGCACAACATTCATTTATTTATCGAGAAGCCTTTATCTCATAATTTAGATAATATCAATCTTTTGCAGCATATTGCAGAAGAGAAATCTTTAATTGTTATGATTGGCTATGTTCTTAGGTTTAGTCCGATACTAATAAAAGTTAGATTACTTCTTGAGGAGAGTGTGATTGGTAATATTCTCTCTACTTCTGCTCATTATGGTCAGTACTTACCAAATTGGCGTCCTAATCAGGATTATCGACAAACTGTATCTGCTAAAAAAGAGTTGGGTGGCGGCATATTGTTAGAAATTAGCCATGAGTTTGATTATTTGCGTTGGTTGTTTGGCAATATTACTTCTGTCGTCTCTAATGTGACTAATACCAATGTATTGGATATGAATGCAGAGGATAAAGCCGATATCTTGATTGAATTTAATCAAGGATTTTTCGGGTCAGTGCATATAAATTGTTTAGAAAAAAAAGCATATAGAGCGTTTAGTATTAACGGGTCAAATGGTAATATTTTTTGTGATTTGAATAATGGAAAAATAAAAATAGACTGTAACGAGAGTATAGAAGTTCTTGATTTTACTCAAGTTGAGAGCGATATTTATTTAGATGAGCTAAATTGTTTTTTGGAGTGTGTCAAGTTTAATAAAAGGCCTCCAATCGGACTTGATGATGGAATAGAGATAGTTAAAATAGTAGAAGCTATTAAGCGGTCATCCAATACCAGGCAATGGGTTGATTTATGAAAACAATTGCTTTTATATTTGCTAGAGGGGGGTCCAAAGGACTACCTGGAAAAAACGTTAAGCTATTAAATGGCACCCCTTTGATTGCGTATAGTATTAATATCGCTAAAGCAATGAAAGAAATTGATGAGGTGATTGTTTCTACCGATGATGAGGTGATTGCAAAAGTGGCTAAAGAGCATGGTGCAAGCGTACCCTTCTTACGCCCGGAGTCATTGGCAAAAGATGAAAGTGATGAATTTTTGGCTTGGAAGCATGCAGTGGATTGGGTATTGGAAAATAAAGGGAATTTTGATGTTTTCATTAGTTTACCTGCCACTTCACCACTTAGAAATTCAGACGATGTTAGAAAATGCTTGGCCACATTGACTGATAGTGTTGACATGGTGCTTACTTGTAAAGATGCTGATAGAAACCCTTATTTTAATATGGTGAAACAAGGTCAAGAAGGTTTTGTTGAGCTAGTTAACGCTGAAGAGAAAATTTTTAGGAGGCAAGATGCGCCAGAAGTTTATGACTTAACCACTGTCGCCTATGTTTGTAGGCCTAGTTTCATCTTGCAAAACAATCATGTTTTGGATGGCAAAACTAAAACAGTCTTTATCCCTAAAGATAGGGCAGTTGATATTGATGACAAATGGGATTTTATGTTTGCAGAGTTACTAATGAAGGAAAAAAATGCTAAATAATAAAGTTATTGTTGTTACCGGCGGTGCAGGCTTGATAGGTCAAGAGTTTGTTCGGACTATTGTTCAGAATGGCGGTACTGCTGTCATTGCAGATATTGACATAATGAATGCGAACAAGGTCAAAGAGGGGTTATTAAAAGAATACCAAACAAGTAACATTGATGTGATTGAGTTTGATATTAACAGTGAGAACTCTATACAGGATGCCATTGATTATTTGGATAATAAATACCATAAGATTGATGCCTTAATCAATAACGCATATCCTAGAAATAAAAACTATGGAAAGTCTTTGCTTGAAGTTGAATACCAAGATTTTTGTGAAAACACCAATCTTCATTTGGGCGGATATTTCCTAACTTCACAGAAGTTTATTCGATATTTTGTAAAACAAGGAAGTGGTAATATTGTAAATATATCCTCTATTTATGGGGTAATAACACCAAGATTTGAAATATATAAGGACACAGAGATGGGTATGCCCGTAGAGTATGCTGTTATTAAAGCCGCCCTAATTCATTTAACCAAATATATGGCAAAATATTGTCAAGATAAGAATATAAGGATCAATGTAATGAGCCCAGGTGGTGTTTTGGATGGACAGCCTCAGTTATTTTTGGATAGATACAATGCTAACTGCGCCAGCAAAGGCATGTTGGATAAGCAAGATTTAGGCGGGACTTTGCTATATCTATTGAGCGATATGAGTAAATACGTCAATGGCCAAAACATTGTTATTGATGATGGGTTTAGTCTTTAAAAAGGAAGAAGGTGTAAATATGAGCGATAAATTTATTTTTTGGTGTAGTAATTGCTTGAATATGTCCACTAGACCAAGGATTACTTTTGACGATAGAGGTTGGTGTAACGCATGCCAGTGGATGGAGGAAAAAAAATCTTTAGATTGGAAGCCTAGAGAAGAGGAATTGTTAAAATTACTTGATGAGAATCGATCAACTTCAGGAAGCTTTGACTGTGTCGTTCCCGTCAGTGGTGGCAAAGATGGGTCGTATGTGGCACATATGCTTAAAGAAAAATACAATATGAATCCATTGTGTGTCACAGTTCGTCCAGCACTTGAAACAGATATTGGAAATGAGAACCTAAGTAATTTTATACAATCAGGTTTTAATCACATACACATTTCTTGTAACTCTATTGTGCTTGATAAGTTAAACAAATATGGATTTATTGAAAAAGGCTTTCCTTATTATGGGTGGCTAATTGCGATTCATACCGCTGTTATCAGAGTTGCAGCCAATTTTAAAGTGCCTTTGATTTTTTATGGTGAAGATGGTGAAATCGAATATGGAGGCTCAATCGAGAGCAAGGATAAGGCTTTATATGATATAGAATATATGAAAAAAATCTATCTTGAAGGTGGACATGACAAGATATTAGATAAAATAAAAAAAGATGTAGATATCAGTGACGCTGATTTGATATTATTCAAATTTCCTTTAGATGATGAAATTTTGGAAAAAAGGCTGTCTTTTACCCATTGGTCATACTTTGAGCCATGGGATTCTTATAGAAATTATGTAGTAGCTAAAGAGTATTGTGGATTAAAAGAGAAAGAAAAGGCTAATATTGACACTTTTACAAATTTTTCACAAAATGATCAGCTCCTATATTCATTGCATGCCTATATGATGTATATAAAATTCGGATTTGGTCGAGCTACTCAAGATGCAGGTATTGAAATAAGAAGAGGTGCAATGACTAGAGATCAGGCGATAAATTTAGTTCAAATGTATGATGATGTCTATCCAGAAGAGTTGATTGAAGCTTATCTTGATTACTATCAAATGACTAAAGAAGATTTTGATATGGTGTTAGATAGGTATGCTAATAAAAATCTATTTAACAAAATAGATGGAGTATGGAGGCCAAAGTTTAAAGTTGCACAGAATTTTAAATATTAGATAATCCATATGAAGATAGCAATTGTTGATTATGGTATGGGCAATATACGGTCGATTGTTTCTGCTCTCAAATACATTGACGTTCAAAATATTATTGTTAGCTCTAATAATCAAGAGTTAAAACAAGCTGATAAAATCATCTTGCCTGGTGTTGGTTCTTTTGGAAAAGCAATGCAACTCATTCAAAATAAAAATTTAGATTCTATTTTGAATGAACTAGTTGTTCAAAGACAAAAGCCAGTACTTGGTATTTGCTTAGGAATGCAATTATTAGGAATGTTTAGTGATGAGGATGGCTTTAACCAAGGATTGGGATTTATTGATGGGAACACTGATATTTTTGACAGTAATAATGTGACAGTCCCTCATGTAGGTTGCAATCAGGTTATTGTTGGAAATTTGTCAAGACTCTACCAAGGCATGGGAGATATCTTAGATTTTTATTTTGTTCACAGCCATAAAATGATAACTAATTCAGATATTGGGCAAAGTATGTGTGACTATGACAAAGGCTTTATTGCTAGTTTTGAGAAGGATAATATTGTAGGTACACAGTTCCATCCAGAGCTTAGTCAAAAGAATGGTTTAAATGTATTGAGAAACTTTGTGGAGTTATTCTAGTGCTCAGACAAAGAATTATATTTACCCTAATTTATGAAAATGGGTTCTTTAATCAGAGTCGTAACTTTAGATTGCAGAAGGTTGGAAATATAGATTGGCTAGAAGAAAACTATAAATTTCAAGATATTGCATTTTCATTGGATGAGATTATTGTTTTGAATGTATCCAAAAGAGATAAGAACTTATCTGAATTTGCTACTATGTTAAATCGCTTGGTTGACGATGTCTTTATTCCTGTAGCAGCAGGTGGTGGTATTAATTCAATTTCTGATGCCGAACTCTTGTTTAAGAATGGTGCTGATAAAGTTGTCTTAAATAGTGCCTTATTTAAGAGCCCTGACTTGGTTAGGAGCATTATTCAGCATTATGGAAAGCAAAGTATTGTAGCATCAATTGATTATATTGATGAAGATGTATTTATTGAAAATGGCACTCAAAAGATTGATATGTCATTAGATGAATATATTGAATATATTGAATCCCTTAATATTGGGGAGATATATCTAAATTCTATTGTAAGGGATGGCACCGGTTTTGGCTATGATACTGATACTATACGGAGAATTTCTAGTAAAATTAATACCCCACTTGTTATAGCAGGCGGAGCTGGAAATGAGAAGCATTTGTTAGAAGGTATCGATGTAGAGGGTGTCAGTGCTGTTGCAACAGCTAATTTATTTAATTTTATTGGTAATGGACTGCCAAATGCAAGAAAGTACATGCTAAAAAAAGGGTGTAATTTAGCTAATTAATATTGTAGGGAGGTTGTGTGGATGTATATACCTGGATTCAACCAATAAGTGCACAATTAAAAAGCGGGCGTAGCCCGCAATAATATCATTCTTAAAACTACTAGATGGGCTTACAAGCGTAGCGAGTAAATTCATCTAGTAGTTTTAAGAATCACCTCTTCAAATATTCGTTAAAATAGAGAACCAGCTGCCTATATGCAGCGTCTCATTTAACTACCATATTAAAGGGGTGCGACAAGGTAATAAAGTTACATAACAACGGAATTGTATATAATTAAAGACATGTATATTGTAGATATCTGTGATATAGCTAGTACAATAAGTAGTTCAAGTTATTCTTTTCTATATGGTATCCAATAAAAGAGATAAGAGAAAAAAAATATGGTCAAATAAACATCCACCTGGATATTTGTTTGATGGTCATTTACATTGTGATTTATGTGCGATACATACGTAAAATTATTATCCTAATGCGTCAAAATTAATAATGAAATCATTGCTTGATAGTGATAGGTGACAAATAAGTCATCCAAGCCCTCTTTTCTTGTAATGTAATAAGGTTTATGAAAATATTAATTCCCACCGGAAAAAGTAAAAATGCCATAGTGACTATTGCTATAGGTGATGAATATTATAATAAATGGATAAATAACTCTTATCCAAGCTGGAAGAGATATTGTCGAAGGTTTGATTTAGGATTGATAGTAGTTGATCAAGATCTTATTTCAGTGGATGATATTGTTTGGAAAAAGCCAACATGGCAAAAAATGTTAATAGCGGAATCTTTAGAAAAGTTACCAATAAAAGTGAATAACGTATGTTATTTGGATACTGATATTTTAATTAATCACTACGCTCCTAATATATTTGATAAATATGATGAAAAAACAATAGGACTTGTATCCCAGATAAAAGACATTCCATTTAATGTGGATATAGTGCACAGAAGAATTTCATTTTTAAGGCATACCCACTACAGCAAAAAATACCCATTAGACTCATCAATATTTATGTCAACAAAAGATGTCTTTAAATATCATAAGGTTGATGCTCAGGATAACTATGCATGCATGGGATTAATTGTATTTAATGTTTGTAATCATTCAAGCTTGATGCGAAGTTGGTTTGACAAGTATGATAGGAATGTAGAGTCCCTTACTGGTGGTGGGGATGAGCCGCATATTAATTATGAAATACAGAATTGGGGGCATATTACATGGTTTGATTATAAATTTCAGGCCTTATGGATTTATGAAATATCTACAAAATACCCATTTCTTTATAATTATGGCAGGCATGATAAATCATTAATAAAAGAGTGTATTGAGGCATCACTTATGGAAAACTACTTTCTGCATTTTGCAGGATCGTGGCATGAAAGTGATATGTGGAAACTTGGGGATATTTTTATAGAAAAAAGTAAAAAAGAGCTTTATAATTATTACAGGTATCTTAAAATTCCTGTTACGGGTAATCCATGCGGGCAAATAAAGCCAGATTAAACAAAAAAAAGAATTACGAAAAGAAAAGCGCGATTTATAATATAATTATAATTAACAGAAATGACTCTTAAATACACATTACCCATCTTCTTATGAGAAAAAAAATTCCCATAATAGACGATATAGACTTATTTGTGTTTGACTTTGATGGTGTATTGACTGATAATCTTGTACATATAGATCAAAATGGAATAGAGTCTGTAACTTGTAGTCGTGCAGACGGTTTGGCGTTTGATGTTTTGAGAAAGATAAAGAAACCATCTTATATTCTATCAACTGAAAACAATTCTATTGTTTCTGCCAGAGCTAAGAAATTAGGAATTCCTGTCCTTCAAGGAGTTAGAAACAAAGAAAAGTCTTTGAAAGAACTTGTTAGTAGAGAAGGTTGTAAATTATCAAATTTATTATATGTTGGCAATGATATAAATGATTTTTGCGCTATGGAGATTAGTGGATTTTCTGTATGTCCGTTAGATAGTCACCCAAAGATTAAAAAAATTTCAGATTTAGTGCTAACAACTAATGGTGGAAGAGGCGTTATACGTGAACTTCTAGAAGAAGTTTTCGGTTTGGACTTCATTGAGATATTGTATAAATACTAAGGAAAAAAATGTCAATTTTTATTGTTGCTGAAATAGGAATTAATCACAATGGTGATTTATTAGTTTGTAAAGAATTGATTGATATGGCTGTTGATGCAGGATGTGATGCGGTCAAATTTCAGAAACGCGATATCAATCAAGTGTACACTCAAGATTTTTTAGATTCGTACCGGGATAGCCCGTGGGGTAAGAGTCAACGTGAGCAAAAAATTGGGCTAGAGTTAGGTGAAAGGGATTATAAGGAAATTAATCGATATTGTGAAGAAAGGGAAATCGAATGGTTTGCTTCAGCGTGGGACTTAAATAGTCAAAAATTTCTACAAAATTTTAATTGTAAATATAATAAAATTGCCTCAGCAATGATAACAAACGAAGACTTACTTAATATGGTTGCTCAGGAGAGAAGACACACATTTATATCGACTGGGATGACTACTTATGACGATATACAAAAAGCAGTTGATATTTTTCGTGATAATGAGTGTTCATTTGAATTAATGCATACCGTATCAACATATCCTATGAAAGACGAAGATGCAAACTTAAATATGATTAATACCTTGAGGAATAAATACAAATGTGATGTTGGTTATAGTGGTCACGAAGTAGGCCTTGCTATTTCTTATGCTGCCGCGGCATTAAATATTACTTCATTGGAAAGACATATTACATTGGATAGATCAATGTATGGTTCAGATCAATCTGCATCAATTGAATCAAATGGTTTAAGAAATTTGGTAGGCGCAGTGAGAAAAATCCAAAAAGCTATGGGTGATGGAGTTAAAAATATGGTTGCAGAAGAAAAATCTACTCTAGATAAGCTCCGCTTTTAGTTTAAATATTCCTAACTACAAAACTATAGTTCTATGTTAGAAAAAACAAAGTCCGCAACAAATTTTTCACAATTAATTCCTGGAGGTGGCAAGGATTATGATTTAGATCATGATATCTATTTTTCCCCATTCTCTCTATCTGCCCTTAAAGAAATGCACCGTTATTCGTTAGACGTTAGGCTGTATGAATTTTTTGAATTTGAGTCTTTTAAAACCATTAATGAAACAGAAGAATATATGAAAAAGCTATTAAAGCGTATGTCTGGATCTTGTCAAGATCGTACTGCTATGTATTGGCTTGTTCGTCGTAAAAGTGATGACTATTTAATTGGTACGGCAGGGCTACTTAATTTAAATTATTCTAGACAGTCTGTAGAGTGGGGCTATGGAATTGACCCTGAGTTATGGGGATTGGGCTATATTTTACAAATTCAAGACATATTAAAGAAATTTACTTTTGAGGATTTAGAGCTTAATAGGCTTTATGGAATAACAATGGTAAAAAATAAAAGAACTATACAGTCTATATTAGCTGCAGGAATGAAGCATGAAGGAGTTTTAAGGCATTACTATTGTAAAGACAGGAGATTTTTTTACGATGGATGGAAATATGGAATGATAAGTTCAGATTATTTTCATGAGAATAAAATCAAATCAAACAAATGCTCATCGCATTCTAGTGATGATGTTATCGCAGCTATTTCATCTGTACTAGAAGATGATACTATTGATATGGATACAAGTATGGAAAATACATATAATTGGGATTCTTTAAACCATATGGCGATAATGGTATCTTTAAAAAATACACTAGGAGTAAATCTTAACCCTTCAGATGTATCAAGATCCACTTCTGTTAAGAGGATTTTAGAGGTAATAAATAATTAATTTTTTTGCTTTATGAACATCAACCTTGTCAAACTGATAACCAGCTCAGCAATAAAGCATAAAGATAAGATTGCAATAAAGATTAAAGACCAATGTATAACATATGAGGAGCTACTCTTTAAGGCCAAACAACTGGCAGTAGTATTAATTGAAAATGGAGTAGAGCGTGAACCTATCGGTTTAGTTGGTCAACGACATGTATCTTCATATATTGGCATTTTGGGGATATTGTTAGCAGGTTGTTATTATGTTCCAATTAACCCAAAGTTAAATGGTAGAACTCTTAAATCAATATTAGATGATTCTAAGATCAGAATATTAGTAGGGGATAAAGATAGTATTTGTAGCATTGATTATTTATTACAGCCAGGAGGTTATACCCATATACAGAAAAAAATAATTCCAGTTGGAAAATCTACATCTAAAAATGGTTGGATAGATGAAGATTATTTAAAAAATATAAATAATTTAGATTACATTGACAGAATACATAAAAGTAATCTTGCGTATGTCATGTATACATCTGGATCTACAGGGCATCCGAAAGGTGTACAAGTGACAAGTACTAATGTTGTTACATTAATTAACAATATGAATCGTATGTACGATTTAGCACCAGGTTTTGTAGCATCACAAAGCCATGACTTGAATTTTGATTTTTCAGTTTCAGATATATTCAATACTTGGGCTAATGGAGGTGTACTATGCGTATTGCCTGAAGAGGAAAAACTTTATCCAGCTGACTTTATTGTCCGTGAGTCGATAGAGTTTTGGAGTGCAGTTCCAACATTGTTGAAATTTATGGAAGGAATTGGAGGGTTAAAAGATAACTGTTTTGATAGTATAAGGAATACTATTTTTTGTGGCGAGCCTCTTCCAATTGAGCTTGTAAATCATTGGATAAAGGCCGCACCAAACAGTAGCATACATAATCTATATGGCCCAACAGAAGCAACAGTATTTATTACTAAGTTTAAGATTGATAATCAATTAACTGGAATGACTGGATATACTCCTATTGGAAAGCCTTTTGATGGGCATAGGGTGGAAATTATTGACAATAATGGGAATAGGCAGAGCAGTGGATTTGAAGGCGAACTTGTTCTTTCTGGTCCTCAGATAACAAATGGATATTTGAATGACCAAGAAAAGACTAAAGCTTCATTTATTAATTTTAATTGGGACCCTAGCTACAGTATTTGGTATAAATCAGGTGACCTTGGTTTTTATAATGAATTGGGAGAATTAGAATATATCGGAAGAAAAGATAATCAGGTTAAAATAGGGGGAAGGCGTGTAGAGATAGGAGAGATTGAAGCCTCACTTTCTAATCTTTCTTTACTTAAAGATATTGTAGTTGTACCTATTAGAGATGAAAATAAGACTGTTGTTGATTTTGCTGCTTTTACAACAAATAACATCTCTAAAGAAGATTTAAATAATATTAGAAAGGAAAGTCAAAAGCTTATCGATAGAATTTTCTTTCCAAAAAAAATAATAACATTAGATGAGTTTCCGTATCTTCCCAGTGGTAAAGTTGATAGAAATGCACTATCATTAAGGCTGCAAAGTAAAATATAAGTTACATGGTTATACATATTTTAATTTGCAGATAATTTAGTATTTATTATTATTTTTTTGGATTCAATATGTTCTCAGTAGATGGGCTTGAAACTATTATTGTTGGTGGATCAAGCGGGATAGGTCAGTCATTAGTTGATGGGTTTGTTAAGGCAAATGCTAATGTCACCGTGTTTGATATAAAACAACCAAAACTTATTGATGAGTTTGATTTTATACAGTGTAATTTAGCTGATAGTAATAGTATTCATAATGCTTTGAAAAGCTATTATGAAAAAGATAAAATTGTAAAGATTTTAATTAATTGTGCAGCCGTAACAATACCTGGAGAAAGTCGTTTTTACCCTGATCGTGATTGGTTTGAATCAGTATCAGTCAACTTGAACGGAACATTTTTTTTGTGTCGTGAGATAGGAAAAAAGATGATTGATCAGAAGACACGCGGCAGTATCATAAATTTTACCAGCATAGGCGCAGAGCAAGGATTTTCAAATAACCCAGGGTATGCGGCTACCAAGGGTGCAGTTAAACAGCTCACAAAAGCCCTTGCTGTAGAATGGGGAGAATATGGTATACGAGTAAATAATATCGTACCTGGTTATACCAACACGCCAATGAACTCAAAAAGTTGGAACAATCCATTGTTAAAAAAACAAAGATCTGACCATACAGTTTTTGGCAGATGGGCTGACCCTAGTGAAATGGTTGGCCCGGCTATTTTTCTTGCATCGGATGCATCTAGTTATGTTACAGGTATTGATCTAGTTGTTGATGGTGGGTGGTTAGTTAAAGGTATGTGATTTATTTTAAAATAACTATGTAAAGAATAATTATATGAAAAATAAGGTTATCGCAATTATTCTTGCACGTGGCGGATCAAAAGGAATTCCAAGAAAAAATGTCTTAGATTTTGCTGGACGTCCATTGGTTGCATGGTCAGTAATTCAGGCGAAACAAACAAAAGAAATAGACGAAGTATATATTAGTTCAGATTCTGATGAAATTTTAGATATTGCACAATCTTATGGCGCTAAAACTATTAAGAGGCCAAATAAATATGCTAGTGATACAGCAAAATCGGAAGAAGCAATTCTTCATGCATTGGAAGTTTTAGGTTCTGATCAAGAAATAATAATAATGCTAGAACCGACCGCTCCACTGAGAAAGCCAAATGATTTGGGTGAGGCTATTAATATGTTTCGTAATAAAGGCTGGGATTCGTGTTTTTCTGGTGCTACATTGCAGGACTTTCTAATTTGGAAGAAGGACAAAAATGGTGAGTTAGTTAGTGTTAATTATAACTATAAAAATCAAGGGCCTAGACAAATGAGAGAGCCTGATTATGTTGAGAATGGCGCAATCTATATGTTTAAGCCGGAAATAATGTTAAAAGATAAAAATAGATTTGGTGGAAAAATTGGTATTTTCCCAAATCATTTTTGGCAGTCTTTTGAGATTGATGAGCCAGAAGATTGGGACTTTGTTGAATTAGTCTTTAACAAATATTTATCACATGATTATAAGAATTTGGGAGTTGACTTATGAAGTCTGGAAGAGTTGTTTATCACAACGGGGTATTTGTTGATGAGAAAGATGCAAAGGTATCAATCTTTGATTCGGCATTAATGTTTGGGGATATGGTGTTCGAGATGACTAGGTCATTTAATCAAGAACAGTTTAAACTTAGAGAGCATTTGGAGAGATTGTATAATGGCTTGCATATCTTGCAAATCCCTATTAAGCAATCAATCGATGAGTTGGAACAAATTTGCTATGAAACTGTAGAAAGAAATAAAGATGTTTTTTTACCGACTGACGAACATCGCCTATTAATTAATGTAAGTAGGGGGCCGTTAGGGATTTATTCAGATATTTTTGATAACAATCTTGAGCCAACAGTAATTGTTGCGGACTTCCCATTAAAATGGACTGTGGCAGGTATGGATGAGTTGATTGATAAAGGTATTAATGCAGTTGTAACAAGTCAGCGCGCTATTCCAGCACATTTACTTGAGCCAAAAATCAAGAATCGTAGCAGAATACATTTGCAAATGGCAAATATTGAAGCTTCCAATTGGAAGGGAAAAAATAATTGGGCCCTTTTGCTAGACCCTGATGGATTCATTGCAGAGGGTACGGGCGATAATATATTTTTTGTAAAAAATGGTGTGGTATATACTCCGGAGCCTCGCAACATTCTTCTTGGTATTAGTCGTGCATATATATTTGATCTTTGTGAAGAGTTGGGAATTAAGTGTGTTGAAAAGAATTTAGAAACTTATGATGCATATACTGCAGACGAAAGTTTTATGACTGCTACGCCGTTTTGCCTCTTACCTGTAACCCATTTTAATGGAAGTAAAGTTGGTAACGGAAAAATTGGTAAGATCACACAAAAACTCCATAATCAATGGAGTAAAAATGTTGGGGTGGATATCTATCAGCAGATTTGTGATTACTCTAAAGAGTGTAAGATTCTAAATAAAGATCAGCCAACCCCATACCAATTCACTAAACCCGATGATAACTAATTTGTTTAAGAGGGGATACCCATCTAATTAAATTAAACGTTGAGCGCCTTTATAATGCCAGATGTAAACCCTCTACTCTTTATTGTTATTTGCACAGGGTATTATTTTTTTTAAGGAGTCTATAGTGAGTATTCACGATCTACATGGAAAATTTAATGGTAAAGAAGCTGAGTACGTGCTAGATTATCTAGATTCAGAAGCGTCTGAAAATAAAAAATCATGGGTTCAGTGCTTCGAAGAGAGAGTGTCTGAAGAGACTGGTGTAAAGTATGCTGTAGCGTGTAACTCTGGAACCTCTGGATTGCATATGGCAATGCATGCATGTGGTATTGGCCCTGGAGATGAAGTGATAACTCCAGCCCTTACTGTAGTTATGGATGCGTATGCTGTAATACATATGGGCGCAATACCAGTGTTTGTTGATGTAGACAGAAACACGTATTGTATCAGTGTCCAAGAAATTCAAAAAAACATCACGGACAAGACGAAGGCGATAGTTACCGTTTCATTGCAGGGTTTGTCGGTAGACATGGATCCAATATTAGAGTTGGCTAAAGAAAAAGGCATTATTGTTATCGATGATTCAGCTCAAAATATTTTAGGTACATACAAAGGCAGGTCGGCAGGCGCTTTGG
>Ga0233434_1001458_pt1 | contig 23070 bp, 29 predicted proteins | sample SI_122_August201_4_FD_182738 | JGI IMG/M metagenome (GOLD analysis project Ga0233434, IMG submission 182738) | Seawater microbial communities from Saanich Inlet, British Columbia, Canada - SI_122_August2016_120_MG | ecosystem: Environmental > Aquatic > Marine > Inlet | place: Canada: British... | reverse complement strand
TTATTTTTCTATAGGCTCACCGTATCGAGTAATTATCTCTCTAATACTCGAGAATGTGTGTGATGTTCCGTCAGCGAAATTAAACTTGTGTATCATGCTACCTGCGTGACCATCGGTTTGTCTGAAAAGATCATCATAATCTAATTCATATCCAGTAATTATAGTATCCACAATAGACTCGTCGTCTTTTACTTGTCTCAACGTTTTACCTACCAAATGTTTAAAATCACACATTGAATACCACGACATAATATATTTCTGTTATTTTGTTAATATATTTATTAACAAAAAACATATCAATTTTACGTGGGTACATCTGTCTTTTCTTCTGAAACATCTGTCTTTTCTTCTGAAACATCTGTTTTATTAGACGCTTCCTTTTTCTCTTCCTTTTTCTCTTCCTTTTTCTCTTCCTTTTTCTCTTCCTTTTTCTCTTCCTTTTTCTCTTCCTTTTTCTCTTCCTTTTTCTCTTCTTCTTTCTCTTCTTCTTTTTTCTCTTTTGCTTTATTGGAATCGGATTCCAATAAATCATCAGGTTCATAACCCAGTGAAATAAGTGTTTTTGAAGATTCTTGAGCTCTATATGCGTTATATCTATTTTCAATATCCTCATCCGTCATTCTATCGTCATTTTTGAATCGATTTACAAAAAATCTCGGTGAATTCATCATACTTTCCTCTATATTTGGAAAATTATATAATTGTAAGTTTTTATTACCCCCTATACACGAATCCATATTATCCTCATCATAAAAACAACAACATATATATTGTAATATTGACCACTGTTCCTTTAAATTTTTCGATGCGTGTCCATTTGCGTCGATTTCCAATGGTGTATTTGTTCTAGATGTATCTACAAATTGCTCGGGAATAGTGGTTAATAAATCAATCTTTAATTTACGTTTTAATAGATTCGATGCCTCACATAATTTAGTATACACGCTATATTTCTTATTTAAATAGTCTTTCCCATCCTCTCCTCTATGTTCCGGATGTAGACGCAATATTTTATATAAATCAATCGCCAATGAATAGAATTCCTTTGATTGTTTGAGTTCTAATTCCATACTCGTTTGAATTCCCATATAGAGTTCAATCGCACCAAGTATACCCATAACCATTCCTATAAAACAGGTGATTCCACTAATAATTGGTTGTTCTAATATGGGTTGTAAACCAACAGAAGCAGTAGCATTAATAGAAGCCAGTATAATGATAGGTAGACGAAAATATTTCCCATAAGATTTAAAATGGTAATATCGACGTCTGTGATATTCGCTTAAATTCACACAATTTATACGCATTTTCTCACAAAGTGATTCTACTTCACCTGTCCACTTATGAAACATTACACTCTTTAATATTTAAAATGGGACTACTTTAAGTCGTTTCAAAAAAATAATCAAAGGTGTAATAAAGTGAGAGACTACGATTTAGTGTATTATTATTATTATTATTATCATCCATTATTCTATACTATGAAATATAATTATAATTATAAAACCGTATTTGTTATATCTATTGTGATTTTTCTCTATACGCGTCCAAGATATATTCCATATCTACCCACATTGCCGTTTTATGAGAATGATGAGGCAAAGGAAGTTGTGAAACGAGTTAAAATGCGCAATAGTGAAGATGTCCAATTTTTTGAATTAACGAATCCCAGTGTAATCTATGCGTTTTTACCCTATGTGAATGAAACTGAACAGGAACTACGTGATATAACAAAACGTTTGTTTATTACGGTTATCATCTTATTTTTAAAATATCTGATTAATCGTCCAAGACCGTATCAAATTATACCTACTATTGACTATTTAGAATCGGATACGGGGTATACACCCTCATTACCCGCTGGACACGCATTACAGGCTTATTACTTGTCGTATATTTTATCTGAACGTTATCCAGATAAAAAACAATTGTTTGATAAATTAGCGGAAAAATGTGATGATGTACGGGTGAAAGCCGGTATTCATTATCCAAGTGATGGTAAGTTATCGAAAAATATCGTGAATTATATGATTCGGTTTTCTATTATATAGGTTGTGCGAATGCCCCATGAAATTGTAGCAATGTTCCCAAATAGACGGCGTCGTCCCAGTAGGATGTATATTTATTCGTTTTGGTTACTTCCGATACTAGAATCTTGTTATTTGAACTGTCGATGTAATATACATATACTAATTTGTTTATTGTCTCGAAGCTTTTAGTGTTTACATCCTTAATGTTACTACATTGTTGTTTTTCTGAATACCATCCATGCATTTCTTCATTTTCTTGTGTATTATCAGCCGTCATTATAATAGATAATATATAAGTATGTTTTTATATCATTTGAAGTTACCAAATGAATAAGGTTTGGTATTATTGTCTGTTTTAGACATTTATGAAAATAAGCAATTTGTAATTATTTTCTTGCGTTATTATATAAATATGTCTGATAAAACTTGTGTAAAAGATAAAGACGGATAATGTTGTGAGTCTGGGTATAAAAATACAACAAAAAAACAAGAAAAAATCAGGAGAATGTTGTGAAGGAAATGCAGAAGACTATAAAATAGCTAAGGACCCCAATTGTATTAAAGATGTTGTATTACATAAAACACTTTATAATCAAAGCGGACCTCGTAAAGGATATCTAAAAGGGGATGATTTAGCTAGTAATATCTCACACACTAATTATGTAAATTTGAGTGAGGAAAAACAAACCAACTGGGATGCATTGTTATCACCACCAGCAGAACCAGCAGAAGAAAAAGAAGGAGAAACAGAACAAGTAGAAGGAGGAAAAAAGAAAACAAGAAAAACAAGAAAAACAAAGAAATCCAGGAAACAAACGAAAAAAAGAGTAAAGAAAGGAAAAGGAAAAGGAAAAAAAACCAAAGGTAGAAAATAAATCGAATACCTAAACAAATATAATAAAAAATATCTATTTTATTATACTGATTCTGTGTGGTGTCTCACTTTTCATTGAGAACAAATAGGTTGCTCTAAATGTAACTATCCGCGTAAAAAAATTAATTTTTAATGCGTTTTATATTAGGTAGATCTATGTTTGAATATAAAGCATAATTTTTCCATTTTTCGGGTTTAGCAGTAGTATATTCTAATTTAAAATTGGTTTCTTTTATATTAAATTTTTTAAAAGTTTTTAACAATATTTTTTCTTCACGTTTCAAAAAACCAATTAATAATTTAGTATTAAAATTATGTTTAGTTACGGTTAATACTGCATTAAATATTTGTTCCATTGATAAATAAAAGAATGGAGGATCAACAATAAGTATTTCAAACGTTTCTTTTTGTTCAGTCGGATTTCTGATATCAAAATATCTATATTTTGGTAAATAACTAAATCTTGTATCAATATCAAGAACTACTTCAGTTCTTCCGACGTTGTAAAAACCTTTCCCCAAACTAGGTGTAGTCAAACAACAACAATTTTCAATAAATTCCAATGATTTTAATAATCTTTCTATTGTATTTTTCGTCCAACAATATTGTTCTACATCATATCGCTCTTCGAAATCTTCATCAAACATAGATATATTTTCATTTTTAACAATATTTTTCGCACTTCTAAACATAGTTATTAAATATTAAATAATATTATTTAAATCAGTTTATACAATTAAGTAATGGTTTCGTGTAAATAATATAAAAAAAACGAATTATAATTTTATAAAATGGAGAACAAAGAGTGTGCTATTTGTTTAGAAGAAATTGGTAATACAAACAGTTGTGTGACCCCGTGTGGTCATAAATTTTGTTTTAATTGTATGGTAAAAGCATTAAAACAAAAAGATACGTGCCCTATGTGTAGAACAGCTTTACAGGAAGAATCTGATAAAGAATCCGATGAAGAATCCGATGAAGAATCAACCTATCTTGGGGACGAATTTTGGAATATGCGCATGCGTGATTTTGGTGGCATAAATTTTGGTGAATTACAAAATATTACGGCAAATAGTAGTATTGCTACACCAAACATTCTAAAAGAAAATTTCATCAAGAAAGGGTACACAATGGAAGATATGTTTGTATTATATACAAGAAGAATTGATCGTTTAAATCCAAGATACACTCAGAGATTTATTAAAAACCTGGAATTCGATGTACAAAGCATAATTCAAAGTACAGATTTTGAGCGGGAAATTGAGCAAATAGAGATCAACCGAATGTCTGACGAAGACGTTCGAACAGAAGAAATAAATAATATGGATATATTTGAACGATTTCCAGAAATCGATTTATCAAGATTATTTTCAGAATTAAAATAGAAGAGAAATGTTACGTATACACCGAATATAAAATTGATTTATTTTTTATTCTTTATAAGATTTAAAACAAATTCTTTATATATATTATAAAATGGGCAAATCATTCAAAAAAAACACAGACGAAACAAAGAAAAATTTATTCAGACGACCGGGTGAAAATAAACAGTTAAAAAATCTGGTACACCACCAACATCGTGCGCATAACAAGAAGTCGGAAGAAGATAATTTCATTGCTAATGCGAAAACCAACTGCTCGCATTTACAAAATTCCTACTGTCCATACCACGTGCGCAATAATTCTCAACCTAAAATAGGTTCGGGGCGCACCAATTCTGTTTCACACGAACTCACATATAGAGAAATGAGACATACCGAACCTGATATATGTGATATGGGTGTATTGAGGAGGAGCAACCATGGCGAGGGTTATTGGGACTCGACCAAGGGTTCAACCGTTGACCGAATAAATAACATATTGGATACCGAAAAATTTGAAGACGGTGTGAGCGACAAAGAAGAAAGATTGAGACCTTCAAGTAATTACATAAAATCTTGCAAAAAACAAATAGAGCGTCGGGGAAAAACCACAACATTTAAGGGGCACAATCGCGGTAACAAACATTTATTTTAAAATATTAATCTCATTTTTAGAAACATATACAATGTTAAAATCATTAGTATTATAAAAAAAATTATAATATAATCTTATATCACGACGACTAAAGTTAACCGGAAAATAAAAACCAGTTATATTATTAAATTGATACTGAGTATTTAAATCCATATCTTTCATTATTTTAATTTTTTTTTCTATTATTGGACGTATCAACTTATATCTTTTATCAAATGAATAAATCTTATTTATAAATATATTATCTTGATTTTTGTATCTTCCATCAGGATGTTTAATTATTTTCATTAGTAATATATAATTTCATTTATGTTTATATTTTTTATTTTTATTTTTATTTAATGTTTAAATTACACAATAAAAATGTATAATAAAATAAAATTGATTTATTTTTTCTATTTTTTATATAACAACAATACAAATAAAATGGAAAACAAAAAGAATAAAATGTGTGAAATAATTGGTAGTCGGGTTAAAAAACTAATCAACGCCGAAACAGATCAAAATGGGTATGCATGGGCGAAATCGAACGAAAATGTAAGATCGAGATCCAGATCTGGTATATTACTATACCACGAATATGTTAAATTTAAACCAAACAAGTTAAAATTCGATACCGATAAAGACAAATGGTATCATTATGATTTTGCTCCCGAATTTGTTTCAAACATAAAACCTATTTACTCTTATAATACTGTTAAAAAGGTCATCGGGTTTGATACAAATATTGTTGATATTGAAGTGATGTCTATTGAAGAGGCGCAACAATCCACACGATTAAAGCAACTTTTGCATGCGCCACAGCAGGCTATTGAACTCTTTGGAGATGGAGATGAAGTTAATATGTTGCTTATAAAACGAAGCGTGTATAAAAATGGTATATTTAAATTTATTATGTTAAAATTACTTGTTATGAAATATTGCTCTTATATTAGAGAAAAAACGTGGAAACCCGGGAGTTTACAATACCAGTTAGCAAAAGAAAGATTTAACAATTTATCAAGGGTTTAAACATTATTTCTCGGATTTTCAGTGCTTACATCCCACATTTTTTTTATTTTATCTTGGCCTTCACGCAAAGATATGTTAGGTTTTTCCGATTTGATTATAAGTAATTGTTCATTGTAATAGTCACGGTAGAGTTGATTTGTGTCTGGTAAGTCGTCATCAAAAATGTTCGTCTTTTCCTTATTTGATGATACATCATATACCGATTTTTCTCGCAATGAATTTATTTCCATCTTCTTGGGAACTTCTCGACGAATTTCTTTTAATTTCTGCATATCCTCTTGTAAATTTCTTGCGAAGAGGCAACTTCGTTGTCCGTTTTCCATTTCCTTACCGACATCTGACTGTTTATTAACGTCAACTGTTCCATTTCTTGCGGAGCGGCAATTTACCAAGGGTTTTATCGGATTCAGTTTATACCGTTGATCGGGAATTTCCAATTGGTGTTCTTTTTTTCCTCTACGGGATAATGGTCTTATAGTAAATTGTTCCGACTGTTCTTTAATGATGGGTTTTTTCTCAATATTGGAGAGGGGAATACTATTGGGGTCACCCCATTTATAGACTTCACGATTTGAACTATATTGCTCACGTAATTGACGTTCCATTTCTAGTAATTCACGATCTTTTTCCAAGGCTTTCAACAAATCTTTTTTCAGGGGCATTTATATTACTCTCATAAAAAAACGCAGGTAATTGAAATGTAATTTTACCTTGTTATTTATTTATTTATTTTCTTTTTATACAACCATTCAAAACTTAATATATATATCAGCGAGGGTGTTAGTTTTTTTAAACAGTGCATTTTTTTCTTATTCATTACCATCGCACGTATACATTGTTCGTTTTCTGGATTGTAATGACATACCTTACAAAATTGTATTTTATTACAGTAAACAGTATCTCTAACACACATAATGTGTTTACAAATTACACAATAGTTAATCGCGTCCATTGTCTTACATACATGGCATGTTGAACCCGATGGCTGAACCCTGTTTTGTGTGAAGGAAACAGCTGTCCTACGAGTCGTCCCGACTTCAACTAGTTCCCCTTTTCTTTCCTCTTCTATCTGAATCTGATCATTCGGTCTCTCTTTTTCCGCACGCTTTTGTAAATTCCTTTTGTTAATTTTTTCCTGGGTATATGTAGACAAAATTTTGTCTAACCCTCTTTGTTCACGAGATTTTATAATTCTTCTAACATAATCCCCCATAATCTTCGTATCTCTATATTTCATCTCATTCTTGCTCATTATTTTCGTGTATTACATTACACGAAAGTGAAAAAAAACATTCAATTTTACATACAAACATCCAGGTTCAAAGGTTTTTTTGTCCTTTTAATTTTATAATTACGTTTTTTGGTGGTTTTAAAGCGAGTTCCAACGCATTGTTTCGAAAGAGGCGTTGATAGTCCAGACATCTACGATTATAATCGATAGATTGTTCCGCTAATCTCGTTTTTTCGATGGCGGTCGTTTGTAAAGCACCATTGGTGTTACGTGTTTCATAGAAGAATGAGATTAATCCTAAAATAATGGTTCGAATTCCCCATGCGGGATTCCAACTTTCGGGATGCCAGTCAGAGAAACTCATACAAATGCTTCCACCGTCGGCTCTTAACCGTCCGTTAGGTGTATTCATAAGTATCTTTGGGGGAGCGAATGGATACCTATCGGGCAATATAATGCTACCCATATATAAACCACCTCGGTAGTCAGTATCGTCAGCACCTTTAAATATAAAACGCCATTGGGTAATGTCGTCTTCAAATGGTAATGCTATACAGTCAGGAAGGGGGTCTTTCGATAAATCCCGTATCTCTCTTTGTATTCTTCTTAAATTCATAGTTTTTGTTTTTTTCTAAATGTCTGTCCTGATCGATAAGTCTATCAATTTTATACGAATAATGGATAGACTATAAATCTAGATTTAACTTTGGGTAAAGTTGTGTATATGTTATATATTTGACCTCTTCAATGGAAAGAGGGTCATATACCATGACAACATTTTGGAAAAACAGATATTGAAAACAAATAATACATCCTCCGAAAAATACGTAATGAGTGATATTATAACACATTTCTTTGTTTTTATCTGGTGTCGCTTTTATTTCTAAATGAGGTTCTATTTTAACGTCAACTAATTCAAGTGACTCTTCATCTGTTATGCTAGAAGCACGCTGTTGAATATCTGACCATTTAATGTGCCTATATCGGTTAATAATTAATATAAGGATGAGTAATGAAGCAGTAATAATCCCCCAATATTGTATTGTAGCTATAAAGAGTTGATGGTTTTTTTCTTCACGTTCATTAATCGCATCTATTTGTTGACTATCTAATTCATTTAATACGATATCCGTTTGATTATATGTGGAATATTCATAATCATTAATAATAGTATTATTAGGAATCAAACCAATGGGTTCATCGGATAATTGTTTGACCTTATTTTTAAATATGAATGTCTCCATAGGACCAATATAATAGAAAAAAAAAATTATTTCTAGTATAGCAATTCCCGATATATGAAATAACATAGAATACATTGTGTTTTAAACAATATCGAGATAAAATTATACAGTCGGGAAAAAAACCCAATCTAAATCGCCGCATACTTTTTTCCAAATCATATCTTGTTCTAATTGTTTTTCACGGTCTTTCATCATAGGGATATAAGGCAAATACTGTGTCTGGTCGAGTAAGGTACATAGTTGATAGAGTGTATATGTATAATTGAAAAAATTGGTTCGATTGGCTGGACAATGAACAGCCCAAGGTTTCTGTATTTCGATAAAAAGGACACATAATGTCTCATGTAATTCCTCATTCATAATAGGAGGTTTAACACCGAATATCGAATTAATATATTGAATATGTTCAAAATATTTATTAAGTCCAAGTTTTCGTAGAATCTCTCGCATTTTGTCGTAATTTATTTGTTTCATATCGGTAATACGTTCTTTTTTGATACGTGCTCTAATTTGGTCAATGACTTCGTCTGGAATTTGCGTGGTCTCTTTTGCCTGAAATTGCGATAATATTTCTTTGAAATGATTGAGACGTATATAGGCGGTATAAGAAACTTCATTGGGTGGATCTTTGTTATTGGGTTTTGAACTATCGACAATATATGTGATGAATTGCCCACATTTATGATTATTACAAATCATAATTCCTTCTTCATCTTGAGGAACCATCTCGCCTTTTTCACAAAGACCACACGTATCGCACGATAAAATGTAATCTTGTGGATTTGTGAATTCATTATTCACATTTCTCCAGTATTCTTGATACATTTTCTTGGATTGTGTATATTTGTCTGGATTCACATTATCTGTTTTGGTGGATTTTACTTTGAAAAAGGTGTTTAAAACCTTGATGTTTTGCGCGGGTTCTCCTGATGAGATTTGTTTTTTTGATTCAAAATAATCAAAGATAAATGTAGAATTGTCCAAGAGATATTGTTTTTTCTCCTTTTCTAAATGTCGAATTTCTTGTTTTTTTTCTCGAATTTCGTCTTTATAATCTAGTATTTGGTCGATTTGACTTTTATTCATTGATTTTATATTGGACCGTAATTCTTCTATTTCTGATTTTAAACGCGGTATATGTTCGCTTATATTGCTATTAAATTTATCTAACATCTCTTGATGTTTCTCATCTAATGAAGTCATTTGCTTCATTTGAGCATTTTTAGCGGATTTGCTCATTTTATATTCAATATAAAATGAAGACGATGTTATTTTTATGTATTTTGATGTTTAGAATAGTTTTCTCTTCTTGATTGTTTTATTTTTCTTGGACTTTTTATTTTTGTTTTTCTTTTTTCTCGACTTTTTATTATTGTTTTTGTTTTTTCTCGACTTTTTATTTTTATTTATTCGACGACTTACACCACCGATTTTATAAGAGGTGGTTTCCAAAAGGGGGTTTAATTCAATATCTGGGTTAATACCGATGGTTCCAGCCATGTTAATCATTAAAAGTTGACCATTAAAATAATTCGGTCTCAAAATAAACATAATAAACAATATGTAATAGTAATAATTATCATCGACTGGTGGTTGGGCTGTATAACCTAATTCCCAAGCATTTTCATAGATATATTGGACATATAAACATAATTCGTGCACATCATCGCGAGTGCTTTCGAAACTATAATTTTCATTAACTGTTACATTCCCGACACATAATCTGCCTAATGCTGATGTAATTATTTGTTTCATAAAATCGGGATATACTGTGATTGCTGATTCTCCCATAGTAGTTATTTCTACGTTGACTTCACCTATAAAATAATACATATTTGTGTTTATCATTTGTATATAACCATCAGGTGTCGTACTAGTATATAAATTACTCTTTCTCCAATCTGATTGTTTTTTTTTATAATCTTTTCGAAATACTGTCTGTTGTTGTTGTTGTTGTTTGGCAGGTGTTGCGGCAAACAATGATTCTAATGGTTTAAATTTCGGACCTGTATCCTTTACCCTTACCCTTACCCCACTCACTTCTCGTTTTTGGCTTGGTCCATCAACAATGGCTTTACCACCACCAACCACCTCCACGCTGGAAGCAGCATCCCGAATACATTGAATTGCTCTAGCAGCATTATCCGCAATTTCAAACCATTTCACTATAACATCTTTCGATGACTTAAACGCATTTTTCGTTGGGACAATGTTTAAAATTTTCGGAGAAGTTAGTTGAAATTGTTTATTTAAATTAAAAATTTGTTTATTTAAGTTATCTATTACTTTTGATATACTAAACATATTATTACCTAACGTTTTATAATCGTCATCATAATTTCCAAAGTTTGGATCTCCAAACAATTTATCAGCATCTTTAACTACATTCGTTGCCTCAAAAAATATACCATCCCAACGTTTTTTGTCGTCTGGAGTGGTTACTGCTGCTGTCCAATTCTCTATTTTTTTTTTCGATTTACATAATGAATCTATTACACCGAACATGTGAATAACTTTTGAACACCCACCATAATAGTGGTGAGAGAGTACTTCGGATGTATAGGTCGCACCAGGAGGAGCGTCTGTAAAAGTTGCAGGGTTCCTAGCTGTAGCGTCTACAGCTGTCTTTATATTAAAAAAGGTTTTTTTTGTCGCAATAGCACTTAACAATAAGTTTGTCCATTGTATTATCTTTGCGTTAAACGCATCTATAATTAGAGACTTTCCACCAGATAAATCTGTGGTAGAAAAATCTGTGGTAGAGAAAGTTGGGAGTGTCGTTATGCCGAGAGCTGCGAATAAACCTTGAATTTTTGTTAATAATTCGGTGTCTATTCCTGCTTCATATGCGTCGTGGGCTGCTTGATATGCCGCTCTAGCCAAATCATCTAATGGTTTTAAGTATACTTTCATTGTAAGGATTTTATCACTTTTAGATATAAATATAGAATTAGTCATTTTGGTATGTACGTTATACAACCAAGCAAATTTATCACCACCAATTGCGTATGCCCCATGAGGGGATAATTTATAGCTGGGCACTTGCCCCGCCGCTAGTGCCGCCGCTATCGCTTGTGCCATAATCGCATCTAATAAATACGTCAAGTCACCCAATCGTTTACTACCCGTTCCAAGTGACTCATAATTTTGGAAATATGCCGTAAATAAATTCTTAATTACGTCAGGCATACTAGCTATAATTCTTGCAAAATATTTATCTTTTATATCTTTGGCTCTTGTGTTTTGTTTCATGTTTCCTGTTTGAAATAAATTTTTAAGTTTCGCACCGACCGATTTAAGTTTTGCCCCTTTCATACCAAATAACCAAATTGAAACCTCTGCTATTGCGGGTGCTTTGGGTAATTCGTTCAATGGAATCCAACCTACTGTATCCTTCGCCCCCGTTCCATTAAGTGTAAAGAAACGTATCCAACCACCGTTGTATGCGGTTTCCCCTTGAGGAATTGCAATTTCAATGAATAGTTTTTTTCGGGAATCTTCTCCGTCTTTAAGAATACAATAAAATATTTCTAAGTTCACGTTCGCTTCAACTTGAAGCTCCTTTTTTGTCATGGTTGCTGGGTCAAATCTTTCTGATAAAAAGCATTTGGGTTGGTAAGTTGTTTGTACAGGTAATGGACCAAATAATGGACCGAATGATTCGATTGGTAATTGAGATGCATCTGGTGATAAAAAAGCTCCGTCATCTGTTATACCTAACACCTCTCGAACATACTGTAATAATTGGAGATCTCTAAAATCAGCTTTCGTCCCGGTTATGTAGACAATACAATCGCGTCCAGGTGGAAGTGCATCCGTATACGCTTTTAGGGTAGCTTGGGAGGCACCAGTTAAGTTAAATGTGGGCATTATTTTGGGTGATTTGAAATTATATATTTCTTGTCCAAGAGATATAGCCATTTCGTTAGTAGGGGATGGGTTTCCGGCATAAGACTCAAAATCAACAACTCGTTGTAATGTTCCTGCGGATGCGGTATGTGGTACATTAGTAGACAGAGCTTTTACTAGGGGTGTGAATGGATAGAAATATTTATTTAATGGGGTTAAAGTATTAAAGTAATATTCTTCAATAAAAGGGATAAATACTTTATATACAGATTCAAAATCGTGTTTATTATCAAGTCCGGCCATAGCCTCGTGTAAAAAATTTTGTAGCCATCCGAAGCGTATTCTCGCATCATCATCTTGTATCGTTACACTAGAACCAACATTAGTAATTACATATCCCATTCCTTCTGCTATACCATTTATATGATTATGGGCATTCATTATATTAATATATATATTATATGTAAAATAATACACACATATGCGAATTATATTAATCTGCCTAAAAACAATAAAGAAGAACCACAAAAAATAAGTATTTAAATAAACTATACAATGGATGAAAATTTGATACAAGTAAATTTTCAACCCGAGAATATTGATAAAAAACAGATGAAAATAATGATATTTTTAATGAATGCCTTAGAAAAGGGGTGGTCTGTTAAAAAACAAAATGAGAAATATATATTCTCAAAAAAACATGAAGGAAAAAAGAAATATTTGGATGAAAATTATTTAGATGAGTTTCTTCGATCCAATTTCGATATGCCTACGATAAACACATAATGTAAACCACTCACAAAATAATAATCAAAACACCCAACTCTTATATGGTTACAAAACAAATAAAATGATAAAAAACGAAAAAAATAAAACGAAAAATAAAAACAAATAAACAATCCCATTGTTTAGGCATATACCGATTGTATTCCAATTAAATACAAATTATATTTAGCAATTAATAATTAATTCATTTTATTTAGTTATTAATTAATTTGCCCAGTTAATTACTTAAATACGTAACAAGAGTAATAATATTTGTAAAAATATGCTTTCATAAAAAAAGTATATATTTAATTAAAATCTGAAATTATTTTCTACAGCAACATTATATAACAGAATGGCTGGAGCACTCATGCAACTCGTCGCCTATGGCGCACAAGACGTTTTTCTTACCGGTACCCCCGAAATTACTTTCTGGAAGGTGTCTTACAGACGCCATACCAACTTCGCCATGGAGTCTATTGAACAGACTTTCTCTGGCCAGGCCGATTTCGGTCGCCGTGTGACCTGCACAATCAGCCGTAATGGTGATTTGTGCTACCGCACTTACCTTCAGGTTACTCTCCCTGAGATCAACCAGGACATGGCTACCGATTCCGTCTATGCCCGTTGGTTAGATTTCCCCGGTGAGCAGCTTATCGCCCAGGTTGAGGTTGAGATTGGTGGTCAACGTATCGACCGTCAATACGGTGACTGGATGCACATCTGGAATCAGCTTACTATGTCTTCCGAGCAACAGCGTGGTTACCACCAGATGATTGGTAACACCACTCAGCTCACTTACGTGACTGATCCTTCTTTCGCCGATATCTCTGGTCCTTGTTCCGCCGCCGGTGGACCTTCCCAGGTGTGTGCCCCTCGCAAGGCCCTTCCTGAGACCACTCTCTACATTCCCCTTCTTTTCTGGTTTTGCCGCAACCCCGGACTTGCCCTTCCCCTTATTGCCCTTCAATACCACGAGGTCAAGATCAACATTGACTTCCGTCCTATTGGTGAGTGCTTGTGGGCCGTTAAGGACTTGTCCGCCGCCAGTTCTACCCAGTCTGTCTCCCAGGCTTACCAGCAGTCCCTTGTTGCCGCCTCTCTCTACATCGACTATATCTTCCTTGATACCGATGAGCGCAGAAAGATGGCCCAGAACCCCCACGAGTATCTCATTGAGCAGCTTCAGTTCACTGGTGATGAATCTGTCGGTTCTTCCAGTAACAAGATCAAGCTCAATTTCAACCACCCTTGTAAGGAGCTTATCTGGGTTGTCCAGCCCGATGCTAACGTAGATTACTGTGCCTCTCTTGAGGGTGGCCAGACTCTATTCAAGACTCTTGGTGCTCAGCCTTTCAATTACACTGATGCCATCGATGCTCTTCCCAACGCCGTCCACGCCTTCGGTGGACCTGCCGAGACATCTGGTGCTAACGCCTTCATCACTTCCGGTGGTCTCTTCCAGGACCCTGGATCTATGACTGGTGATGCCGGAACTGCTGGCTGGCCCGGATTCCCTCAGACTTCTCCTGATGCCGATGGTTCATATGTGTCCGATGCCGGAACATTCGTCCTTGCCGAGACTGCCCTCGACATGCATTGTTGGGGTGAGAACCCTGTCGTCACCGCTAAGCTCCAGCTTAACGGCCAGGACCGCTTCTCCGAGCGTGAGGGTTCTTACTTCGACGTTGTCCAGCCTTTCCAGAACCATACCCGTGCCCCTGATGCTGGTATTAATTGCTACTCATTCGCCCTTCGCCCTGAGGAGCACCAGCCTTCTGGAAGCTGCAATTTCTCCCGCATCGATAACGCCACCCTTCAGCTTGTTCTTTCCTCCGCCACTGTCGGTGGAACCGCAACTGCTAAGGTCCGTGTTTATGCTACCAGTTACAACGTGTTGAGAGTCATGTCAGGAATGGCAGGTGTAGCTTACTCCAATTAAATTCACAGCATTTTGGTGTGTGTGTATTTTAACTCTATGTTTAAAAATGTAATATTTGTATAATTTCAAAATTAGTAATTATACAAATTCAATAAAATAGTTCTACTGTTTCTACCGTCTTTTCGTTTCAAAAATAGTAATTATAAATACGTGTGTAACAATGTTTTCATTAGGTATTATACCATTTTAATTGTGTGAATAAGGAATCAATTTCATAGTTTGCTATATAACATTCAGTATTTGATAATCCATATCCAATAATAATTTGATCATCTTTAATAACAAAACTTTTACAAAATTCATTTTGATGATTATCAAATGAGAAAAATTCGGAATATTTTTTTATATTCATATCACTATCAAATATCGCAAATATATGTTTGTGACTGAAATACCATTTTTTATTATGTTTATTAAAATTTTTTTTACATAAAATAAACCATATTTCATCATTTATTGATACACCAGTAGTAGCACTTGTTATATCTTCAAACCATCGAGGAGTGTTGTATTTTATAGTATTAATTACTACTCGAATATCAGTATAATTTATTTTACCTATTTGTAAAGGGAACCAACTATAAACAATAGCTAATTCATTATTGTACTGAAAAAAACTAATATCGTTAACATTCTCTTTATTACAATATTTGGTCTGATTGATGCAATTAACATTAATTCTATCATTTTCAATGATAAATTCATTACTTGAAATATAAAATTGGCTTGATTGTTCATTCAATAAATCTACAATATAATAAATCGAATCATTGTACTGAATTAATCTTAAATTATGAGCTGTTTTATTTTCAAATGTATAAAGTGTTTCTTCTTTATGGTTCTCTAAATGAATATCAATTGTTGATTGACTAAATAAACTGTGATTTTTTATCACACTACGTGTTTTATTACCCTCTTGATAATAATAATGATTGTATTCTAAATGAATAATTATTTCATTATTTTTAATATAAATGATAGGTATCGAAGCATTATAAATAAAATTAGTATTATCAAATTTTTCTTCATTTTTTTTCGATAAATTATATTTCTTCACGGACACAAGTGTTGGATAATTAAAGCAATGTAGATTATGCCATAATATATCATAATGGGATGTGTTTTGTTTATGTAGTTGTTCATTTCTATATTCTGGATAATGTTGTAAAATCTGTATTTTATCTTTTATAATAATATCACCTATATTTGTTAATTTTAAACGATTAAATTCAATCTCATTAAAAAAGGATCCTAGTAAAATTGGTCCCGAAATAGCTAGGGGATTTAATTTAGTATAATCATTTGTTTTGCAATGATTTATAATTTTTTGGATCGCTTTTTTTAAAATAATATTATTTGGATATGTAATCATTAATGCTTGATAAATACCGTTAATATCCCTTTTTCTATCTTTCACCCAATATTCTGTATCCGTCATTTGAATTAATTTAAAATGATTAACACATTTAAATTTAATATCTAAATAAATACCACCATGAATATATAAAACACAATATCGCCACAAATCCGCCTTATATGCACCTGGTTTTAATTTATCAAATGCCCAAACGGTATCTTCATCAAAATGTGTTTGAATGAAATCTCTACACATTTGATCATCATATAAATAATATCTAAACTCTGGATTATCTTTTTTTAATGATTCGCAATTTTCTCGCATTTTATCAGGTAATTCTAATGAATGCCATGTTTGAAAAATATTTAATGGGATAAGAGAATAAATTTGTGGTTGAATCGGTTTTGATTGTTTTTCAGGTTTTATATTCGTATTATTAATACTATACAATCGAAACATTATATATTTAAATAACATTCTAATCAAATATTATTTAACGAATTATTAAGGGGCGAAGCCCCCCTTATAGGAGGGATCTTAAGGTTTTGAAGAAAAATATGAATCACGAGAGGGAAACAAAGGTGAATGGAAACTTTATCAACTCAAACTAGATTAGTAATATAATATTTGATATAATATCTGTTGATATCTAATAAACAAATATTTGTTTGTTTAATGAAAATCGATATAAATAATTGTTTTTTATACATGGTATAAACATGTCTCTACGAACATATCAGGCAGGAAATCTACATACTCAAAATGACCTATTAATGAACTGTTTAATGGAATTTTACAACGATAAGAGCCGTTTAGATAATATGATGAACATTATAAATGGTGAATCAAGGATATCATTGAGAATTGTGGATTGGTTTGTTACAAATTATGCGAAAAAGTTTTATACAATTTACGAATTACCGTCTCAAAGAATGGGTAGTGATTTAAAAATGCGTTTCAAAGTATATAATGACTACAAATTAAAATTAAAGGCATATTCCAAGAAAAGATTTGATCCATTTTGTAGATGGGATCGTATAACAATTCCATACAATGACGATAGTTGCATGGAAACAACCATTGGACAACTGAATTTTTTCAAATGGGCGATAGAGAATAAAATTATCGAATATATTGAGAATAACTATGAAGAAATCGAGAAAGATATGAACGAACGTAACAGTATTTCAAAAAAGAAAAAGGACGATGGTGAACTTACAACATCTAATATTACAATTTCAGCAGATGTAAGTAAAACGCGTAAAAAACGAGAAGAACTATCCGTTTCTGCGTGTAAATGTATTAAAAAAGAGAATGTTAAAATTATTGTATCTTTTAGTTAATGATTGGTTTTATAATATCATCAATTGTAAAAAACATATTATTCACCGAGTATTTAAGTTTCTCATCATCTAGATATCTATTATTTACATGGGGGTTTATTTCCGTCAAATCCATATTACATAATGTCTTTTTTTTCATTAGATTATGCAATAACAATATTCCAGGACTTTTATTGATGCCGTATCCGACTGGTGTACCGGTATGTGGTATAACGGATGGATCAAAACTATCAACATCAAGTGATAGATGAAATGGACTGTCTCCTAGAAATTTGTTTAATATGTTATAACATCCCATTGGATTCGCGTTAATATCTTGACTTAAAAAGTATTTGATATTGTGTTTGTAGATAAGTTCTTTTTCGAAATAGTCGAGTGATCGTAGTCCCACATAGAATAGTCGGTCAAATGGGAGATGATTTTTAATAAATGAAAGTTCGGTATGACTATCTAATCCAGTTAAATATGCGAGAGGCATTCCGTGAAAGTTTTTGCTCTCCGATGCTTCATATGTATTTATATCGGCGTGTGCGTCGACCCATATCACCTTACAATCAGGGAAACAATTCAATGTATATGCTACAGTCGCCAAAGACATAGAATGGTCTCCACCAATATTCATTCGAAACTGTTTGGATCCCATATCTTCTCCGGCTTTATATAAATTTCGAAACTGTTGGGCTCCCATATCTTGATTGGCTTTATATAATTTTCGAATATTTTCAAAAAAGTAGCCATTATTATTAATACAATCCACTTGTTTTATAAGAAACTTACCGGGATAATTTTTCACCAAATGTTTTGAATACATTTCTGCGCCTTTTTCAACCCCTTTTAATTTTTGTCCAAGATTATGTGGAAAACGAATAATATGTCTCATATACTTATTATTCTTATATTATATCTAATATTATATTTAATATTAAATATAATGAGTAAAATTAATAAAAATGAATTTTGGGAAGGAAAAAAACAGAAGAACAATTAAGAAAACATTCAACATTACCGTGGTTTAAAAATACAATTATGGTTTTTAGAAAATGATATAATTTGTAAAATACCGAATATCATGAATATATATATTATATTCATGTTAACGCGTTTTTTTAATAAATTGAAACCATCTGATTCTCAAAAGAAAAAAATAGAAACATTCAAAACAATCTTTTTTGTTGAATTAAGTGACCAAACATTAGAAGATATTTTTGTGACTTCTTTTTAAACTCTATCCCAGAGTTCATCAACTAAACCATAATTCATACACGTGTCTACATTCCACCATAGGTCGTGTTTTAGAATATCCCGCAATTGTTTCTTGGGGATATCCGCGTGTTCTTTATAAATACTGTGGATTTTATCCATAAGAGCCTTGTTATTTTCAAAATCATCTTCGAGTTCTTGCATTTTCCCCCAATAACCCGAAGACAACTGATGAATCAGCATATGTGCGTTGGGGCGAATATAACGCTTTTTGCCCACCACACTCATTAAAGTGCCTGCGGATGCGGTAGCACCTTCAATAATCGTGTGGACAGGAACTTTGCTTGATTTCATTACATCAATCGCAGTAAGAGCATCGAATATTGACCCACCAAATGAATTAATATGAAGATAAATAGGAATAGGGTCACAACATAGTTGGTGTGCTAGCATAATATTATCAATTTCGCATTTACGGATAAGTTCAATAAGTTCGAAAATATTATCTCTATCAACCTCGGCGTGAAAATAAATGTGGTTATTATCTTTGGAAATTTTTTTCATACTACCCGAAATATTATCCATTGAATCTTCATCATCGTCCGAATCATTATTCTTGATTATAACAGTTTTATTCGACTTCTTGCTACGAGTAGTAACTAATCTGGGCTGATATTTAAACATTTTATATAAGATTTATAAATACTTATATAAAGAGCGGTATGATTAGAATCAATTTTATAAATAAATCACGTGAAAAACTAATATATATTATTGTATAAATGATTCCAATTAGTAATTTAATTTTTGTATTTCTTGTGATTTTAATGATAGACCGTGAATTCGCATCCAACTTTTATCCTTTTATTTTTATTCAGTCCGTTGTAGGAATATTTATAGCAATAGCATTGTATTTTTATAAACCAGCCCGAAAACTCTTTATTCAAATATTCCCCTATTCTGTTACGGCGAACGCGAAATCGAATAATGAGAAAATGTTATTTTATTTAGGCATCATATTGATAAAAATTGTATCTTTAATAATTTGGCCAGTAAATTTATCGACGCAGGCTTTCTTATATTCACTCTATGTCTTTCTCGCTTATTTTGTATTTTATGGTATATGCTATCTATTAAGAAATGGTTATGATGAAGATGATAATAAAAGGCATACAGTTGAACATTTGCTAGAAAATAATGAGCTAAAGATGTCTTAAAAAGGGCGTTGGTCTCGTTCAATATCTAAATTGCGAGGCATAATCAAAGGAACTTGTCTATCTATAATAGTAGCAGCCTGTCGGGTTTTTAGCTTGGGATTCACAGCGGGTTTGGGTTCAACTAAATTAGACGAACCGATACCAAACAAATCTGATTCAATATCATTGGGATTTTCAGAAAGCTCTTGATTTGGTAATCGGCCCTGAATTAAACCATGTCCGGCGTCCAATGTACGTGATGAAACACCGTACTGAATGTTGGTCTTATATTCAATTTGTTGGTTATATCCACGTTGTTCAATCGAGTAATTTCCAGGAGTATTTTTACTACGTGTAGAAGCCATTTATATTATAACTATATAAAAACCCATGTATTATTTAATTGTATTAAAAACAGTAATATAACTTTCAGTGGTATCACAAAACGATGATTTATCCTTAAAAAAATCACATAAACATCGATGAAACACTTTGAAATTATCATAAGAAAAAAGAACGGCTAAACCAATTGACCTATCCATTGAAAACATCTTTGCCGCTGCCATATCATAAATCGTTTGAAATAATTTATGATCTTTTGTGTGATTGTAAATATGGTCCATTCCTTTTCCAACTGCTTCAAAATCATAGTTCATCTCATCGCGTGTAATTTCATCATAATTTGGGTCTTCATCGATGTTCGATTTCATATTAAATATAAAACGCATACATTGTCGAAATTCCTCATCATTCCCGTATTCAATATCACTAATTTCGATATTGTAATCGTTCATTAAAATATTTAAATAACCAATATTTAAATAGTTTTATTTCCTAAAGTCTAAAAAGGCGGGCAAAAAAAGACCGTCTCTTTGTGACGTTCTTTGCTGTTTTACGAACTCGCTTCTTCATCTTCTTACCAGTTTTACGGTGTTTTTTCCCACCGAGTTGTTTTTTCCCACCGAAAAGAGGTTTAGTTTCAGGACTAGGACTAGGACTAGGAGAAGTCATTATATATATATTATAGATTTTTTATAGGTCGAATAAAAGGGTTATATTTATACCTTATTGGCGCCAGGGCGTTTCATATCACAGTCAGCGGGAACGCGTGTATCCGCACCACCACGAACCCAACCCTTCATAGCACTTTCTTCAACATTCAGTTTAGGGTCACTCACACGGTCTTCCATTTCGTTACTGGTAGGATAGAGAGTATATCCCATGAAACTTTGTGACATTATAGTTGAAGTGCTCTTTTTCTCGACAATTGGTTCACCTTCTAATAACTGTAATTCTAAAGTAGGGTCTACGGAACCTCTTCCTAAATAAGGAACTGTATTAAACTGACGTTGCATAAGATTCAAACGTCCTAAATGACGTGCCTTTTCTTGGTCGAGCTTAAGGGTTGATTCACTGTCGATATGATCTCCACCAACACCACTGCCGGTATTTGAATTAGGTACAACCGCGGGTTGTTCGGTTGCGAATTTAATTTGAGATTCACCGCTATTTTCGCTAAAATAGTTAGTTGTGGTGTAATTAGAAAAACGTCCATTTTGCAATTCATTTTGCGTTTTGGTAGTGGCGTCATCTTCCACACGGTTAGTATTGTAAAACGTATAATTGCTATCGGAAAACATTGCTTTTATATATTTGATATATATATTGTCTGTGAGAATAGCGTTATTTAATTATGTAAATAACGTTATCTATTTTAAATATTCACTGTTATAAATATAATACGTTTATCGAGTAATCTAGTATAGATTATGTCTAGGATTGTTTCTCACTGCGGCGAATTGATTTCCTTCTTTATTCGAAATCATATCACCATAACAAAATTGGACAAAACTATCTTGATCGTTTGGAATAGTTGTATTTGCTGTGCTGTAAAATTGTCTCATAGATTGTTCCAATTCTAAATTATCATTTACATCTTGGAAAAGTTTTTTCTCAATATCGGGATGTCCCTCATTTACTAATTGAATTGTCTTTTTCGTTTCTTCTAAAATAGAATTTTTGCCTTCTTTTGTATATGAAGGTTGAGCTGGTTTTTTGTTGGGATTATAATCATAATCACTCATTAACACATTTGAAAGAGGATTTCTGGGTTGTGCGGTTTGAAAATTGGTCTCAATGCTAGCTTCTTGTATTGCTTGATTTGGCCCATTACGGTCATATAATTTAACTAAATTACCCTGTTCATCTCTAAAGCCTTCACTTTTCTTTAAATCTTCGTTTTTGTGATAAAAATACATTAAATAAATACAAACAATGCTAATAACGGAAACGATAATGAGGTTTGTTTTTTTTGTAACAAGATAGGATATGGTGGTAAGGGTCAATACAATACGTGTAATCGCATTTAATTTTTGATTAAAGCTCATCGTTTCTGTTGGAAAAAACTCTAAAGCATGTTCTGGACGTAGTAAAATGTTGGGGTCTTCTGCCCAAAAGGGATGATTTGGTTCTTTATAAATCTCAAGGGTAGGTTGAGGTGTAATTTCCACAGTATCCTCATTATTTAAATCATCTAAACTAGGTTCATTTATAACATTTAATTTCTCTGGATTAATAGAATCGTTCATTTATATATATATTCTTTGTTATAAAAATATATATTTTTTATACTATAATCCTTTTCTCACATTTCTCATCTATTTGGAATGTATCACATTTTTTAGTATCAGGAACAATTTGTAAAACACATTTTGATTTTTCGCCATACACTGGTTCGGTACAACCATTTTCGATATTTTTTTTTGTCTTGCGTGTGCAACGAGAACGGAAATGTTCATATCGCTCACGAACGGATTCATAAGATAGTCCCGATTTTTTACCCAACATAGTATTTATTAATTCATGAAGTTTATAAATATATCTAGAAAACGTATTGCGATTTTTCATATGTTTCATATGTAATGGAAGTTTTTTAAAGTTAGCACATAGATTGTCTCTACATTTACCACACGGTAATATATTTCGTAAATTTAATACATAATTACGATAGTG
>Ga0233434_1001446_pt1 | contig 23151 bp, 22 predicted proteins | sample SI_122_August201_4_FD_182738 | JGI IMG/M metagenome (GOLD analysis project Ga0233434, IMG submission 182738) | Seawater microbial communities from Saanich Inlet, British Columbia, Canada - SI_122_August2016_120_MG | ecosystem: Environmental > Aquatic > Marine > Inlet | place: Canada: British... | reverse complement strand
GCGTTGGACCCAATCGACGATCCCATCATCCCATTGGGATTCAACGCGTGCCTCAAGATCCTTGCCATTGCCGCGCAAGGCCATCGACTCCAGCCCAGGACCTTCTCGACTCAAGGCGAAGACACCTGCCGCATCAAAATCGACGACACGTGCGGACAACCTCATCAATGCATCGAGCGTATCGGCGAGATTCAGACTGGTGCTGATCGCCTCAGATAGTTCATGAAGATTGAGCAATTCGTCCATGGAGGCGCGCAATTGCGCGTAATCTTGATGACCTCGATCCAGACGCTCTTGCAGCGCCCGGTTTTCCTCTTCGAGGGCATTCACGCGAACGTTAAGTTCGCTGCGTTCTTCTGTGAGTGAATCGAGGAGCAGTGTCAGCTCCCAGCCGACATCACGATCTCCGGCGGCTGCGGTCAATTTCCCCAGCAACTCGCGGGCTCGTTGAGCCGCTTCGACAGGCGGCGTCGAATCGGACGACGCCATAGGTTCAGGTGTCGCCATCACCATCGCCAGGCGTGGCGCCTGACTGCCCAGCCGACCCGTCGTCGTCCGGTGGGGTCGGCGTGTCATCGTCCTGAGGCGTTGACGACTCCTGGGTTGCAGACGTTTCGCCTGTTGAGTCATCCTCATCCCGGACAATGTTGGTAAAGGCGTCGGCTTTTTCCATCTCACGCTGCAACTCATCGCCGTAGCCGAAAATGCGTTTCAGCGCCGCCCGTGGCTCCTCATGAATCCCGAAGGTTCGCAGGGCCGCGGGGTCGAGCTTCGGTAGGCGATCGCCACCGCCGTCGCCAATCTTTTCACGACGACACAGAAAATCTGCCAGATGAATCAACGAGGGCAGGTCGTTGCCTCGGCCGAGTCTACCCGGTGCATGATGAAAGGAGATCGTCTCCTCCAACTGACGAGGCAGATTCCATCTCTCGGCTAACCACCCACCGACGTCGGCGTGGGTGACGCCCAGAACCCGTTCCTCCGCATCGCCAATGTAGAGTTCCTCGTCATGCATCAAGCGCAGGACATTGTCGAATTCGTCGGGGAAATACTGACTGAGGATCAGACGGCCAATGTCGTGGAGGATGCCAGCGGCGAATGCCTCACCCGGCACCCTGTAACGAAGTTTGGTCGCCAACAGTCTCGCCGCCACACCACAGGCGATGGAGTGCTCCCAGAACTTCTGCCGATCGAAATTGCCCGTGTCACCGTCAGCACCCGCGAATCTCTCGAGAACAGAGACACTCAGGCCTAAATTCTTCACCGTCTCGAATCCGAGTACCACCACAGCAAGATCCACCGTCGCGATTTCACGGGGAAAACCGTAGAAGGCGGAGTTGGCCAGCTTTAGAATCTTCGCTGTGAGGGCCTGGTCCGTTGAGATCAGCTGGGCCACATTGCGCGCGGAGGTCTTGGGATTGTCGATCAGGCTGATCAACTGCGTGATCACCGTCGGCAGCGTGGGCAGACCAATAATGCTCTGCGTAATGCGCTTGAGGCGCTGCTGCTTATCGTCGTCCACAGACGCTCGCAACGTAGCAGAGCCCACGTCGTGAGTCTCTGGATGGGAAATGGTCTGCCCCATGTGTGCTTGCTGGTTCACCGTCGTATTCGATCGTGTGAATGGGCGGCCTCGTCGGGGAGTAACGGGTTCCGCTGATTGGTTCAAGTCGTTTTTGGCATCCGGTCCCTGACATTTCGTCACAGTTCGCGGGTCGTGGGGAAACGACTCGCGCAGGAATGCCTGACACGGTTTGAGAGGACGGCCAAACGTTGCCTCCCAAGCTCGTGGGTACTGCTCAACTCATGAAGCGTTTTCGTAATTTGACGCGCAGACTGAGCACGGCCTTGGTGTGTAATTGCGACACACGAGACTCCGATAGTTCAAGGACCAGACCAATCTCTTTCAGTGTCAGTTCCTCGTAGTAATAGAGAGCAACCACGAGGCGCTCCTGCTCTGTCAGTTGCCCGAGAGAATCCGCCAGCAGGTTGCGCATCTCTTCGGCCTCAAGACGGGTCAGGGCCGTATTGGGATCTGGTGATTTCAACGTATCCACCAGAGGAACTTGCTTGTCATCATCATCGCCATGTGTCATATCGTCGAGGGACAACAACGACGTCGAGCTGACATCATCGATCATCGTGTAATAATCCTTGAGCTCGACACCCAGACCTGCAGCCAGTTCCGTCTCCGATGGGCTCCGGCCCAACTCACCCTCCAAGCGTGAGATCGCACGTTCAATTTCTCGTGATCGTGCCCGTGTCGAGCGTGGCACCCAGTCCATTCCTCGCAATTCGTCGAGTATGGACCCTCTAATGCGCAAAGAGGCGTAGGTCTCAAATTTTACGCCCTTTTCGACATTGAAGTTGCTGTAGGCCTCGATCAATCCGACGACACCCGCATTGATCAGGTCATCAATCTCAACGGAGCGAGGTAGACCAATGGCGAGTCTGCCGGCGATATACTTCACCAGCGACAGATAGTCCTCAAGGGGACCACGTTCGGTCTTGGCTGCCCCGGTTTCACCGGTGGCCTGCTGCTTCTCATATTCACGGGAAGCACGTTTGGCTGTAGGCTTAGCGCTCATACGATCAGTGAGGGCTCCTGGGCCTGACGCATTGCCAATGAACCGTCAGGGGATGCTGACACGAAGTCGGCAATCCCCTCGAGGTAGGCTCGATGGCGAGGAAGCGTCACGATGGGATGTCTTTCGGTGAGCTCGCTGGCGAGGGCTGCGACAGCCAAGGCCGCCTGGGTGGACGGTTTTGCCAGGCAGAAAGGAGACTGACTCTTGGCTGCGTCGCGAACCGTTCGATCAAAAGGAATATAGCCCCGATTGTCAATCTTCGCCTCGAGGAAACGATCAAGGAGATCTGCGAACCCATGGTGGAGATCTTCAGCCTCTTCCTCGTCCTCGGCGGCATTCACGAGACAGCCCAGTCGAGTGGCGGGTTCAAAGCAGAGCAAACTCTTTGCAGTGGCGTAGCCATCAGCCACGGCAGTCAATTCAGGTGTGATCACAACCCATGAAGCATCAGCTGCTCTAGCGGCGGCTTGGGCAGAGGCGGCGATTCCGGAGCCCGTATCGGCGATGATGATGTCATAGCGAGACTCGAATGCAGACAACGCCTCCCCATCTATGTGCAATGGCTGGCAGCGAGTATCCTCCGTAGCCGCATGGAATTGCAGCAGGTCCACAGACTCGCTCAGGGCCAGGGTCTGGGTGATACCCAGTGGCAGAAACGACTCGGGCAATTCGTAGCCGGCCAGCAGTGCCAGATGCCCCGGATTCGGATCGGCATCCACCAGCAACACCCGCTGCTCAAGTGCACCAATGGACAGGGCAAGATTCAGCGCGAGACTCGAACGCCCCACGCCTCCCTTGCCGCTGATCAGGGCGAGAGCCGGCGGGTAGCTCGCGGGCCGAGAAGGATTGGAGGCGACCAAAGCTTTAGTTGTCTACCGTCTTGGAGAGGGCGCCGTCGGGAGCGAATGGACTGGGACAGCGTCCAACCACCCAGTCGACAAGTCGACGCAGATCCCCGGGACAGATGCCACCGGGAATAGCAGGTCCTGTCGTGAAGAAGGAGCTGGGCATGGTGCCGGCGATGGCGGCGCTCAATGCCGCGCCGGGGTGCATCGCCTCATCCATCTTGGACAGAAGCAACCGCCGTGGCTGCTCCCCATCACAGACCTCGATAATATCAAGCATGTGATCATACCCTGTGCGTCCGTCAAGCACGACCTGGACCTCGTCGACGACAGCCGTACTCAGCAGCGCGCGCAATTGTTCTCGCTGTTTGACTTCATGCGGGCCGATACCGGCCGTGTCGATCAGGATCAACCGCGCTTTGTCGTGGTGTGCCAGTATGCGTGCCAGATCCTGGGCATCGTGGGCATCTTCGAGGGGGACACCGATCAGATCGGCGTAAGCACGTGCCTGTGCGAGGGCGCCAACCCTCTGTGTATCGGTGCTGACGATGACGATCTCCCCTTCTTTGTAGTCGGGCCTGCGGCTGCGTCGACGCACGAACCCGGCAGCTATCTTAGCGATAGCTGTTGTTTTCCCGCTGCCTGAAGGGCCAACAAAGGCCACAACTTTCTGCTCTCGACCGATGCGCAGGTCAGCACGCGCAGGAAGTTGCTCGTAGAGTAGCTGAGCCGCCGCCGTGACAACCGCCTCGCGATTGTCCAGATCTTCCTCCGGCACTCGCCGCAAAACCTTGGGCAGCAAAGCCCGTGTCACGTCTTCGTAGACGCCGACGCGACGCAACCGCTCACCAAGTCGTGCCACCTCCGGTGGTAGGTCGAAGCTGCTACTGTGGCGTGACATATGCCGCACCGCATCCTCGATCTGTCGCAGTCGGCGCAGAACGGGAGCGCTTTGCTGGTTCGTGTCGGCAACCGGCCTATCGACGATCGGGTCGTCGCTGACGTCCTGATTCGCCAGGGGTCCTTCGACGGCAGCAGGTCGTGGCTCAGAGTCGGTGCCAAGACGGTCAGAGACGGCTGGCAGACTGGCAAGCCAGGCAGCGGCGCCTGCAGATTGTCCATCCTGCGGCCGCCGGGTTGCCAGACGATCTGACAGCAGCGGCAAATTGCGACTCGTGTGCCCGACGCCCGACAAGGTCGAGCCTTGCCCTCTACTCATTGCAGGTGATGGCGACGCAGACTCCTCCCACCGCGGCTCGGCGCTCAGCTCCTGGCGACCTGGCGCCGAACGACCGTATGTCCTGCCCAGCAGATCGCCACGAGCCGGCGCAGCGGCAACAGCCGTAGCCGCCGTCGATGCGCTGCTAGCCACGTTGGCGACGGGCGCAGCATCCAGAGCGGCCGTGATCTCTACGTGTTGCCTGCCACTCTCACCTGGAATCTGTCTTGTATTGAGGATGACCGCCTGGTCACCCAAATCATCACGCACTTGGCGCAGCGCTTGCGGCACGCTCGGCGCTACGAATTTCCGGATCTTCATCGTCTACGAGCCTTATGACACCGACAGCGCTCACTTCCACCTCTGGCGCGATCTCATTGTAGGAGACCACGTAGAGTGTGGGGAACGACGCTGCCGTCAGCTTGCGGAAGGCCAGACGGATATGCGGTGCGGAAAGCACCACAGGTTGCTGACCGTGAGCGATCATTCGATCGATTAACGAGGTCATATTGCGGAAGACGCGGGTCGCTACCTCTGGAGCGATGGCCACGGTGAGTCCGGCCGGTGTCGCCTGGACAGACTCTCTGATAATCTCTTCGACGTCACCGGAGATGGTGAGTACGGCGATCCCTTCCTCCGGGGCTTCCTTCAACAACACATTGCAGATGGAGCGACGCAGTGCGGTGCGCGAATACTCGGTCAACACCTCCACGTCCTTGATTTCGCTGTAGTCCGCGAGCGTCTCCAGAATCGTCCGGAAGTCCCGCACGGGAACCCGTTCAGACAGCAGATTCTGCAGGACACGCTGCAGTCGTCCAACAGGGACAACATCTGGAATCAGTTCATCAATGATCGCGGGATGGGAATTGCGAAATTCGTCGACGAGATGCTGCGTCTCCTGACGCCCGAGCAATTCGGCGGCATTGGCATTGATGACTTCCGTGATGTGCGTCGCCAATACAGCGACGGGCTCGACAACGTTATAGCCGAGCAGCTCCGCCTTCTCGCGCTGGTCTGCGGAGATCCAACGCGCAGGTAGGCCAAAAGCCGGATCAATCGTTTCGGTGCCTTCGACACTGCCCTCGGCGATACCCGGATCGATCGCCAATAGCGCCTTCGCCTGCAGTTCGCCGCGAGCGACGGGGTCCCCCTTGATCTTAATCTGGTATTCGTTCGGCTTCAGCTGAACATTGTCCCGGACACGTACAGGAGGAACGATAAAACCCATCTCCATGGCCGCCACTTTGCGAATCTGGACGATGCGTTCGATCAGATCTCCGCCCTGCTTGGCATCCACCAGGGGCACGAGCTGATAACCAATCTCACACTCCAGCAAGTCGACTCGGAGGTAGTCTTCCGGACGCTCCTCTGGCTTCTCTTGCTCGATACGATCGGCTTCCTCTTCGTCGTCGCGTTGCTTGCCGAGGTATCTAACCACCAGACCGATTCCCGTCATGGAACTACCAACCATCAGGAAAGGCCATATGGGTAGCCCTGGAATCAGACCGAGCCCAATGAGCATCGGTCCCGCCACAAGGGCAGCCTGCGGACGCCCAGTAAGCTGCTTATTGATATCGGCGCCCATGTTGTCGTCAGAGGAATGACGCGTGACGATGATACCGGCCGCCGTCGATGTAATCAGAGCAGGGATCTGGGTCACCAGACCGTCGCCGACGGTGAGCAATGTGTACGTCGACATGGCCTCAACCAGCGTCATGTCGCGCTGCAGGACGCCAATGGCAAAGCCGCCGATGATATTGATCAGCGTAATGAGGATACCCGCAACGGCGTCGCCGCGGACAAACTTGCTGGCACCATCCATTGAACCGTAGAAGTCAGCTTCACGCGAGATGTCTTCGCGTCGCGTTCGCGCCTGCGCCTCGTCAATCAGTCCAGCATTCAGATCGGCATCGATCGCCATCTGTTTGCCGGGCATGGCATCCAATGTGAAACGTGCTGCCACTTCAGCAACACGACCGGCACCTTTCGTGATCACGACGAATTGAATGATGATGACGATGATGAAGATGATGAAACCGATGATGTAGTTACCGCCAACGACGACATCGCCAAAGGCGTCGATCAGCGTCCCCGCATCCGCGTTACTGAGAATCAGCCGCGTTGAAGCAACATTCAAGGACAGTCGAAAGAGCGTCATCACCAGCAGCAGTCCCGGAAACACTGAAAGTTCCAGAGGTGCGGCGATGTACAGAGTGAGCATGAGCACAAGCAGCGCCGTACTGATATTGATCGTCAGCAGGAAATCCATGGCAAGCGTCGGCAGTGGCACAATCATCACCCCGAGGATGACGACGACGCCAATGGCAAGCATGATGTCCGAGTGTCTGGCAATCGCTTTGAAGAACCTGCTCACGAGTTTCTCATTCCCTCTTGGATCAGACGCCCGTCGTACTCTGACGACGCTTCAGTTGGAAGACGAAGGCTAGGACTTCGGCTGTCGCCCGGAAAAGTTCCTCAGGAATCTGCTCACCGATCTGCACTGCCTTAAACAGAGCTCGAGCCAATGGCTTGTTTTCTACGAGTGGGACACCGGCTTCACGAGCCAATTCCTTGATCCGTTGTGCGATGAGTCGCTGCCCTTTGGCCAGCACGACGGGTGCATGCATGTTCTGTGTATCGTATTTGAGGGCAATGGCGACATGTGTCGGATTCGTGACAACGACGTCTGCCTCTCCCACATCAGACATCATCCGTTGCTGCGACATTTCACGCTGCAGCGATCGGATACGGGAGCGTACGATGGGATCACCCTCTTGCTGCTTGAGTTCCTCTTTCACTTCTTGCTTCGTCATCTTCAGATTCTGTTCATAGTCATAACGCTGAAAGGCGTAGTCTAGCAGTGCCATCACCAGCAGCAGCAACACGAGGCGCACGCCGAGTGTGAGGATGAGATCCGCGCTCAAGCCGAAGATCTGCCCCACCTCCATGTGCATGTAGGCAAGCACACCGTCAGCTTCAGCCGTCATGGTCAGATAGGTCACGTAACCGACGACGAAGACTTTGAACAGACCTTTGGCCAGTTCGACGAGCCCCTTCTTCGAGAAGATGCGCTTGAGGCCGCTGAATGGGCTGATCCGATCGGCCTTCGGCATCAGCGGTTTACCCGTGAAGATGATTCCCACCTGCGCGACATTAACCAGCAGCGCCACGACGAAGAGAATTCCCATCAGAGGTGCCACAACCATGGCAAAGTCTTGCATCCAACTGACCATGTGAGCTGGTGCGGACATGGCGTCCAGATTGATGGCGTAGCCCTCGGTGAAGGTCTCGATCATCACGCCCTGCATTCCAGACACCATCCAGCCTCCGAGCCCCCACAGACTCAGCAGCGCAGCGGCAAGGATCGCCACAGAGGACAGCTCAGCACTGCGTGCCACCTGCCCTTTCTGGCGGGAATCCTCACGACGCTTGGGCGTCGCCTGCTCTGATTTTTCCTGGAAAGATTCTTCAGCCATGACTGCTCAGTGCATCAAGTCGACCATGACCAGTAGGTCACGGCGCATAACAATGATGAGACGTTCTACGAGCATGCCGAAAAAGGGCAAGCAGACGAGAAAGGCACCGAGCCCGACGGTGATCTGCACGGGAAAACCCACCATAAAGACATTCATCTGAGGCACTGTTCGTGCGAGCACACCAAGGGCTGCTGTGACGAGGAATAGCGCCGTCATGATCGGTGCCGAGATCTGTACAGCGATGACAAACACCTGGGTTGTGAGGGTGATCATTTTATACATCAACCCCACCTTCAGTTCGACACCCCCAAGTGGAATGGTCTCGAAACTGGTAACCAGGCCGGTGAGTATTGTGTGGTGACCATTGAGACTCAGCAGCAGAAGAATGGCCAGGACATTGAGAAACTGTCCCATGATCGACACTTGGTTCGATGACTGCGGATCGATCACATTGACGATTCCGAAACCCATCTGCAGGCCCGCCAGCTGTCCGGCAAACTGGATGCCGACAAACAGAAGCAAGACGACGAATCCCATCACGACCCCCATCAAGACTTCCTTTATCATCATCAACGCATAGGGCAGAACCCCTACTGGAATCTCAGGCGTTGATTCGGCGACGAGGGGAAACAGGATGATGGAAACGGTGAATGCGAGGCCCACCTTTGCTCTTGCCATCCAAGTGCGATGGCCGAAGATGGGCGCCACCATCAGCAAGGCACTCACACGTAGAAGTACCAGCAGAAAGACATGAAATTGTTCGAGCCAGTATTCCACTTCGGCGCCGCTATCCGATCAGGGTCGGGATGGCCAACAGCAAGTTGGTCGTGAAGTCGATCATTCTCTGCATCATCCATGGCAGGATCAGGATGAGCGTCATGCCCACTGCGATGATCTTGGGAATGAACGTCAGCGTCATTTCGTGTACCTGTGTGACTGCTTGGAAAATGCTTACGGCCAGACCGACTACGAGGGCGACAATGAGAATTGGCCCACCGACATAGAGGATCAGGGTCAGGGACTCTTGACCAAGCTTGATGATGAATTCAGGACTCACAGTTGATGATCCTTCAGTTGAATGACTTGACGAGAGACTGGACCACCAGATTCCAGCCGTCCACCAGGACGAAGAGAAGAATCTTGAACGGCAGAGACACCATGATCGGTGGCAGCATCATCATACCCATCGACAGCAGGATGCTGGAAATGACGAGATCGATGATTAGAAATGGGATAAAGAGGATGAAGCCGATCTGGAAAGACGTTTTCAGTTCACTGATGATGAAGCTCGGAATCAGGACCGAGTTCGGAATTTCAGTTCGATTGGCTGGCTGTGGCATCCGCGCCAAACGCATGAAAAGTGCCATGTCCTTTTGACGAGTCTGCTTCATCATGAACTCGCGTATCGGTTCCATACCGCGGTCGAGGGCCTCCTTATAGGGAATCTCATCCTCGATCAGTGGCTGGATCGCGTCGTCGTTCACCCGTTCCCAGACGGGCGCCATGACAAAAAAGCTGAGAAACAAGGCCAGGCCGATGATCAGTTGGTTTGGAGGCATCTGGCCGTTGGTGCCGATTGCCTGACGCAGAAACGAGAGCACGACCACGATACGCGTGAACGAGGTCATCATGATCAGAATGGATGGTGCCAGAGACAGGATTGTCAGCAGGAAGATGATCTGCAGCGAGACCGCCGCGTCTCCCCCGTTCTGAGCATCTCCCAGCTCCAAACTGATCTTGGGTAGCCCTTGAGCATCGATGGGTTGAGCGGCGGCGATCGTCAGCATCGCCAGCATGGCGAAGACGGTGATCCAGCGTGAGGAGGCCATTTATGCGCCAACTTCCACGGTATCACCACGCTTGAGCAGGGATTTGAGTTGGATCGCGAAGTTTCCAGGGCCAGCCATCGCGGGTTTTGAAACGTCTATCTGCCCCTCTTCCCAGGCTGACAGAACGCTGATCTGTTCGTCTGTTACACCCAGGGCCAGTGTGCGGCCAGCAACATCTACGAGGAAGATCGCTTTCTTGGGGCCGAGCCATGTGCGCTCCACGACCTTCACCAGAGATCCAGCACCGACTGCACCTTGCCCCAGGGCGGTGCGACGCAAGAGCCAGACCGACCCCCAGGCCAACCCAACCACCAGACCAAGACCGATGCACACCTTCGCAATCAGAGGAAACATCGACATCTCGCCAGCGGCCTGATCGGCATTCCACTGCACTGTTTCGGCGGCGAAGACGGTATCACCCACCAGGACCGATTCAGTTGGTTGGATCGATTTCGTTGACGTTGCGGCGTCCACCACGTCAGCAGCCGCGACCTCAGATTCAGCCTGCAACTCACCGGATGGAACACTTTCCATGATGGTCGCGGCAGCAGGCTTCACCTGTTCTGAGGTCGAGGTCGGCACATCTGCACCAAAGACCTCGAAGGTGACGGCGATCACCAAGACCGGCACCAACCACAACGCCGGTCCTCGACCACCTGCCTGCGGTGCTACCTCGATCCCTTCCTGGGAGCAACTCGGCATATCCTTGTCCATCCAGCAGCAGTTCGGTTCGCTTGAGGGCGACACCACTGTCGATCCATCGACGTGTGTCGCACGAGCCCCGCGAGAGCGGGTCATCTGCAACAGGCTTCGAAGCAGACAACAGCTGGATGAGCAACATGCATGCCCCAAACCGAGCAGCGTCGGCGGGAGCACAGACCTCACTTCTTAACTTGTTGTTTTTACATCAATTGAGACACTGACAATCGAAAGGCACACCAGGCGGCAGCCTTGGAGAAGCGATGGCAGATACAGTGCTACAGGAAACAATTACCCATGATGGGCAAACCCTGCCGGTGGTCAGAGGTCTGACCAGGGGATGCGGGAAACACCAGCTGTGCAACAGACTCTACTTGTGCAGCGGATTCACCAACTCTGTAATACGGACACCGAAGTTCTCGGAAACAGTCACCACTTCACCTCGGGCGAATAGTTCGCCATTCACGAGTACATCAACAGGTTCACCGACGGTACGATCCAGTTCGATGAGCGACTGATCCCCGTATTCCATCACCGTCTCGATGGTTTCACGAGTTCTTCCCAACTCGATCGTCACCGTCAGGCTGACGTCCATCAAACGTTCAAGATTGGGTGGAATGGATGTACCACCGCCGCCACCGAGTTGAAGAGCGCCTCCGCCACCACCTCCAGCGGCACCACCCTCCTCCTCCATGGCTTTGAGCATCTCCATTTCCATCATCTCGTCGACGTCATCACCACCACTGTCGCCGCCGCTGTCGTCGCCCTCCTCCTCCATCATTCTGAGCATTTCCTCGGCGAGGGGATCGAGCTCATCCTCCCCATCGTCCTCGGAGCTCAAAGCGTCCTCGAGGGCAGCAGCGTCTTCAGCCAGTTCAGCGACGTCGTCCAGCATGTCTTCGCCGCCTAGGACATCGTCCTCTTCAGCCATGGAATCTCTTCCTTCGCTCTGGACGCGCCAGCGCCCGCTCTCTAAGGGGGGATCGTGCTTTCATGCTACTTTTCCCCGAGGAATGGAACCGGACGTGACCGGTTCTTGTGGATTTCCTCGCTCAGCGGCTCGATGGGTGAAATGATCTGCACCGCGCTCCTACGACCTACACGTCCAGGTCTGCCGGTGAACTTCGGTTCGTCATCTATGTAGATGAGGGATGGCTCATCGATCTCTGTATCCAGTTTGAGCGTATCACCCACCTGTACCTGTTGTAACTGCTGAAACGTTGCTTCCCCCGCGGCCAACTCGGCACGGATCGGCATGTAGGTCTTCTGGATCCGCTGCCGGTTCGAACGGATCGTCTCCTCCCTGTTCTGTCTGCCTTGGCGCACATAGGTCTGTTGACCCAATCGCGGCAGAATCGACTCGAGAGTGAAGAAGGGATAACACAACGACACCAGCCCCGAAGCGTTCGTGGAATTCACTTCGAAGGCCAGCAGGATGACAATTTCCGAGGCCGCTGTGATCTGCATGAACTCGGGGTTGGTCTCGAGTTCGATATCGGAGATCTCGACCCGCAGAATGGGTTCCCATGTCGCTTCGAGATCCTCGACGACGCGCTTGACGATCTTGGCGATCACGCCCATCTCGATCTGCGACAACTGGCGAGCATCTACCCCCTGCGACGACCCCTTGCCGCCAAAAATCCGATCGACGAAGGCAAACACGACAGGCATGGCAAAATCGATGATTGCCTGTCCATTGGTGGGCCCGAGAGTAAACTGATACGAGCACGATGGATTCGACAACGACATGATGAACTCGGCATACGTCGTCTGATCAACGAAGGCCGTATCTACATCGACCACAGCTCGCATCGCACCAGAAAAAGTGGAACTCAAGAGGCGGGCGAAGTTGTCGTGCAGGTTTTCGAGCGTCCGCAGCTGATCCTTGTTTACGCGAGCTGGGTGCTTGAAGTCGTAGCTGGTGATGATCCGTTGTGACGCGGCGTCATCGAGACCACCGCCACCGCCACCACCACCCATGTCGCCACCGAGATCACCACCGCCCCCCCCACCGCCATCATCAGCTTCTGTCGCTGACAGCAGGGCATCGATCTCGTCTTGTGATAGAATGTCACCCATCTAATGAGACTCCAGTTGGCTGCACGAATTCCCTTCAGCCTGTGAACACCACGTTGCGATTCCAAGAGGGCCAAAGGCCCTCCTCTTACTGTATGATCAGCTTCGTAAAGATGACTTCCTGAATCCGGAATGACTTCAGGTCGTCTTCTTCTCCCCAGGGGATCTTATTAAAGACCTTGCGATTCAGCTCATCCCTGACATCCAGAAGAAATTGCGCGCGTTCGTTTTCAATTTGATCGATATATCTGGTGGAAAGTGCCTCAAGGATGACAGACTTGATCAATCCCAGTGCGACGCCCACCTTGAGCGTCATCTCAGAGTCAAGAGCGACTTCCTCGATGGTCATCACCTCGCCGTCTCCATTGGTGCCGGTAAGCCCCAATTGGACACCGGCGACGACAAAACGCTGTGCATTGGTCCCTGCTGGATTCGCCGTAATCTGGTCGAGCATTTCGTTGGTGTAGAAGTAAGGAAGGGCATCGCTTTCCTCCCCCTCCTCTGTCGGTGCCTGCTGCTGCTGCTGCTGCTGCGGCAGGAGATCGGATTCTGGCTCGTTCTGGGGCAGCTTGTCTCCAACAGTGACTGTGATCACGACCCAGGCGAGCACGACCTGCGCCAGCAGCACAATGGCCGCCAGTGGTCCATACTTTTTGAGCGCGCTGCCACCGCCACCGCCGCCACCACCTTCTTCCGCTGCTTCTTCTTCAGACATACCGTTTCCTTACGCTTTCTCGGCCAATCAGGGCTGTTCCTGGGGCGCGGGGCCTGACTGCACCTGCAGACTTGCCGCCTCGATCAACCCCTTTACGCTATCTGGGGCCGCTTCTTCGGGACCGTCTCCATAAAGGACCCGGATCTCCACGCGCCGATTCTGCGCGCGCCCTTCAAAAGTGTCATTTTCGGCCAGTGGCTTGTTGTCACCATATCCAGCCATTCCCATTCTTGTTCGCTCTATACCGACTTCATTCACGAAGTAGTCGAGCACTTGGCCTGCCCGCCCCGCTGAGAGCCAGTGATTGTTTATAAAGTCATCTGTTTCGATCGGCACATTGTCCGTGTGCCCCTCGATGACCACTTCATTCTCGACCTGGTTGAGCACTGCGCCAATCCGACTCAAGGTCGATTTGAACTCGTCACGGATGTCAGCCGCGCCTACGGGAAACAACACGCCTTCCTTAATTCGGATGATGATTCCCTCTGGCCCCTGTATGACCTCTACATTTTCATCCTGCCCCGAAGCCTCCATCTCTTCCTCGAGTTCGGCCTTGGCATCCTTCATGGTCGGTCGTGCTTCGGTGATATCACCCTTGACGATCGGCACGTTCAGCTTGACCGGGGACGTCAGAATCGGCTCACCGTCCAATACCCCTAGCGCTCCCTGTAGAGCACCCACGGCCTCCTGAAAGTCCTCCTCGCTCGTCGTCGAAAATGACAACAGCAGCACGAAGAAGGTCAGCAACAGAGCCATCAGATCGCCGAATGTCGTCAGCCACGACGGCATCTCTGGGCAGGCGGGACATTTTTCCTTTTTTGCCATTGATCAGCGCCGTTGCGGTCGGCCGATAGTCGACTCGCCTCGAGTGCATCCGCCATCCACCCATTGGTTTAGCAAACTGCGTTCCCGAAGGATGATCAGCGGCGCGAGAGAGTACGTGAGTGTCATGATTTTCATCAGCAATTCTAAGCCGCTTCACGTTCCTCGGTGCTAGGACGCGATTTCGGTGACAGGAACACGGACAGCTTGTGTTCGACAATGCGGGGATTGTCACCAGACTGGATCGACATGATGCCTTCGATGATCATGCGTTTGGCCAAGACCTCTTTGCTCGAATAGACCTTGAGCTTTGCCGAGATGGGCCCGAAGATGATGTTGGCCAGAATCGCCCCATACATCGTTGTCAGCAGGGCGATGGCCATACCCGGTCCGATGGCGGCGGGATCGTCCATATTCTTGAGCATGATCACAAGACCGATGAGGGTACCGATCATGCCGAAGGCCGGTGCTGCATTGCCCATATTGGCGATAATCGTCTGCCCCTGTTCATGCCGTTCCTGGACGAACTGCAATTCCGTCTCAAGAATGTCCATGATCAGATCGGGTTCCGTGCCGTCAACAGCAAGGCGAACACCAGTGCTGAGAAAGGGATCATCCCCCTCTTCAATCGCCTGCTCCAGTGCGAGAATCCCTTCGCGTCGGGCGGTTTCAGCAAATCCAACAATGCGCTCGATAAGCTCCGTCGGCACAGGTACATTTGTCAGAATCGCGCATTTGATCACGCCGATGAGTCCAATCACCTCCTGCAGGGGATTGGCGATCAACGTCGCTGACAATGTCCCGCCGACGACGATAATCATCGACGGTGGGTCGATCATCGAGGCGAGATTCGATCCGATTCCCACCATCAGGCAGGTAACAGCAGCGATAAAGCCAACGATTGTTGCTATGTCCATGGCGCTTCCCTGATCCTCTTGTCGTCCTCAGCCGATCGTGCTCAATAGGGGCTGATGACTCTTGCGCTTGTAGTCAATGACGAGGTCGACGACACGATCGACCGATTCGGCGACCATCACTTTCTTGCCCGACGACAAGGTGATGATCGTGTCGGGTGTCGCCTCGATAAATTCGATCTTTTCAGCATTGATGATCATTTCCGTCTGATTCAATCGGGTTACGTTGATCATATCGAAGCCATTGTCCATCGGTCTAAAAGCGTGGGGCACCAGGTAGTCCAGATTGGCTCTAACTGATTGTGCCCGTGTCATCTATAGATCTATCGCCGAATATACCACTAGCGCTTCAGGTTCACCAACTCCGAAAGCATCTCATCGGATGTCGTAATCGTCCGCGCCGACGCCTGGAAACCTCGCTGCGTCACAATCATTGAGGTGAACTCCTCTGCCAGATCAACATTCGATAGCTCGATGTGGCCACTGCGAATCATGCCCTGAATCTCAGTGGTCGCTTCACCAGTGCGTACGGTTCCTGATGAGATCGTCTCTGCAAATAGATTGCTTCCTTCCTGCCGCAATCCACCAGGATTACCGAAGGTCGCCAGAGCTACGCGGGCAAAAACCTGTGAATCGCCATTATCAAACAACCCGCGGATGTGCCCATTCTGCTCGATCGAAACATTCACCAGGTTTCCGGAAGCTCGGCCATCCTGATCGCGCACAGCCACCGAAGATGGCGCAACGAATTGTGTCAGCCCCCCGAGGCGACCCGTTGGATCTGTCGCCAGGATGTCGACGGTGATCGACCCTGCGCCGTTGGTTGGGGAGATCGTCAGGTTCTGACCATCCGTCGCCTGGAATGTGTCGATGGTGCCATCAGGCAGAAAGGTCACAGTGCCTACATTGCCCTCGGAAGGAGTCAGTCCGTCGATGGTACTCGACCACTGCCATTCGTTTTCCACGAGCCCCTTCGTGAAGGTGAACGTCAGCGAATGTGACTCACCTTGCTCATCAAAAACCTGCGTGTTTGTACTGAAAGAGAATGGACCCTCGGGGCCCACCAGGGCAGAACGCTCTTCACGCACCGACGTCTGCGCATCTAAGAGGGAGAATGTGACATCGAAGCCAACGATCCTCTCTCCAGACGCACTGCTACCTGCGTCAGGAATCGTCGTCAGTACGAGACGGCCAGTCGTGGGATCGATTCCAGCTGTGACGCCGCCGTACGCATCTTCAACTGCGGCGAACAGGTCATCGATTGAATCACGCGTTGTACCTTCAAAGATCAACTCGCCGTCGAATCGCTCGCCACTTGGTTTGACCCCAGTGAATCGGATCGTATCACCATCTGTGAGCGCTTCACCGACGTTGGCGAGACTATTGAGGGCTACACCTGCACCGATCGCGGAAGGCGAACCCGTTTCGGTTCCACCCTTGGTAAATCCGAGCAGAGATGAGATCGGAAGTTCAGATGTGCCGCCATCATCGACGGTGATACTCACGTTCTCACCGCCGGTAATGGATCTGAGGACCAGCCCAGAAGATCCGCCGACGAGTTCACGGGTGAACAGCACCTTCCCCTTGAGACTGTCATCAGCGTAGATGAGAGCATTCAGTTCGTCACGCAGCTGGGCAACATCGGTATAGTCTTTGATCGGCACACTAATCGTGCCACCCGTTGTATTTCCGTCTTCGACAACATTCACCGTCAGCTTGGCGGCGCCAGGAGCAGACGAGGCGAGTTGCGTGTTGAGGTTGGCGAGTTGTCCTTCGCTGAGTCCTTCGTGCCGCGCGGGCTGCCCGAAGATCGTATCCTCGGACCAAACAGGCGCTGCACCACCGGCGGCATCCAGATTACCCGCCAACTGAACCTGTGTCGTGGCGCGAGCTTCAGACTCCCGGTTCAGTGGCACAACCAGCTCTTTCAATTCAGCCTCGAAAGAGATCTCACTCAGTCCTGTGCCTGTATCGTTGGCGATATTGCCCTTCACGACCAGTCCAGTACTCGGATCGACGAGACGCCCTTCCGTGTCAAAAGAAAATGTCCCGTCGCGAGTGTAGAAATCGCGCTGGCCGTCACTGACGACGAACATACCATCACCCTCGACGGCAAGATCTGTATCTATCCCAGTCAGTTGCAGGCTTCCCTGCTGCTGTGTCCGATCGATGCTGGCGATGCCGACACCGAGACCTGTCTGCTTGGGATTCGTCGCGGCCACCTGACCTTGAGCAGCGGTTCCTTCACTGATGGTCTGGCTCATGACTTCTGAAAACGCGACGCGGCTGCCCTTGAAGGCCGTTGTATTGATATTTGCCACATTGTTACCAATTACCGTGAGCCGTTCCTGATGGCTCTGAATACCGGTAATACCGATATAGATGGAATCGATCATCTGTCGAACACTCCTCCAAGGCGCCTTTCAAGGCGCTCATCATCTGTCTCCCGGTCCCATCGCCTACACAACAAGCGATGCCATCTGTTGCGATGGCCACTCACCCCTATCCAGGGGGTGATGGTAGACATAGATCCGCGTCATCCGTGTCCGCAGTTCGTATCGATCTGCTGCTTTGTCCCCAATCATGAGGGTGCTTCTGTTACTTCTCAGTTGTCGGCGACTACACCAGACAGGTCATCCATACTCAACTCCTGACCACCTGCCCAGATTGTGGCCCCCTTGGCATCGTATCGTACCGCTTCGACCTCGACCTGCTTGAGAGCCTCGGCATAGACACGCCCACCGGCGTAGTCTTGAGCCAGTACCAGGACGCGGTAGGCACCTTCCGGCACATCGGAGTCAAAACGACTCACTCCATCCCAGGAGATTTCGCCGCGTGAGGCACCAGAGTTCAGATCGAACTCGCGCACGAGTCGGCCTCCCGCATCGAGGATCTGCAGCTTCGCACTGCTGGCGCCTTCGTCCAGTCGGTAGCCAATCTGGGTCGCGTTCTCGCCATCCCAATCAACTTCAACAGTAGGAATCTCCACGGTTCTGCCCACCAGTGATGTCGCGAGGTTGTTCTGGAAAGCCGTTTGCAGTTGCTGCTCGGAGCCCAGATTCTGCTCCAGATTCTGGTTCATGTTCTGTAGTTGTTCCAAGGAACTGAACTGTGCCATCTGGGCGATGAACTCGGTGTTCTCCATCGGATTCAACGGGTCTTGATAACGCAGTTGCACGGTAAGCAATCGGAGAAAATCTTCTTTGCCGAGATTCTGATTCGCTTGGCCTACGATCTGCTCCGTGGATGGACTTCCCGTCAGACTGGAAATTTCACTCATCTGAATCTGCTCTCCATGAGGCCCAGGTTCATGACCTAGACCAACCAATCATTGGCATTGGGATCAAGTCGTATGGGGTGCGCCGGTGGCAGCCCTGATATGGTTGGATCTTCGACATCTTCCGCAGAATCTGATCGACCGATACCTGAAGCACTATTGGCGCGATCTGAGTCCGTGTCGCCGTCTCCACGTGCTTCTGATCCGTGATCGGAAACACCTACATCAAACCCTTCCAGTTGTAGTCCCTGCTGCGCCAGCGCCGTTCGCAAGCGATCCATCTGCGAATCCAGTAGTTGCTTGACCTCGGGGTGCTGAACCATCACCTCGCCGCGGACGACACCTTCGATCGCACGCACGCGTAATTCAATTTCTCCCAGATCCCCCGGCTGCAGTTGCAGACGCATCTCCGATACGCCATTGCGTGCCAGAGCGGCCATATTCCTTACAACCTGAGGAACCACGACCTCACCCACATCATCGGCCAACACGGTACTTCCCGTGGCCAGGGCCTGCTGTAAACGTTCGAACAGTTCCCCACCTTCTGTCTCGACCTGGATCTGATCTGGTGCCATCAATTCCTGGGTTGTGAGCAGGTCGAGGGCTGAATCGGTGTCCTGGCCTCCGCCGGCTTGTGTACCAGCCATCGTCATCACACCCTCTGGCGTTTCGGCTGATGCAACTTCCGCCGGTGTCGCAGCATGACGGTCTACACGAGGTGCCTGGCTTTGCTCATTCGTATTCAAGCGCCACGTTGCTGGATCTTGGACAGTTGTCGTTTCACCTGATGCCGCATCGTTCAGTATCTGCGGTTCTACCAGCAAGGATGTATCAGCGAGGGGTACAAAATTCTCTTCGTCTTCAGTGTCTGATTCTGACGACGCCACATTCTGCTCATCTGCCTGCGTCGACATCTCGTCGTCCGACGGCTGTCGCTCATCCGTCGTGCGAACACTCGATTCATCATCCTTGACGGTCCGATCCTGTTTGCGTGATCGCTCACCAGCATACGACTTGGGCCGCGATCTCTCGTCTACAATCTTGTCCAGGACCTCGGAAAATTCTGTCGATCCATCATCAGAATTGCCAAAGTTCATTCCGTCGACTCGGCTGCCGCCTTCTGTCGAACGAGGAGCAAGCATTTGGGTGATCGTCGTCATTTGGGTTCTTCAGTATCCTTGCGATGGTGTAACTGTCCGCCGATTTCGTCTAGTATGCGAAGTTCGTGCCGCTGTGCTGCTTTCTTGTGCGCCGCCGCTGCCCGGTCCCGTAATATTTCGAAAACCTTCCGGTCTCGCGTTGCTTCCATTAGCTCTGCACGCTTTTCGTCAGTCACTGTCTGAGCGAGACGAACCTGTTCAGTCTGTTCGCCCGACTCACGCTCGAGGCGCAACCCAAAATTGCTCGCTAACTGCAGAAGACCGGGCTCGAGCGTCTGACCGCTCTCTCCTCTCGATGCCTGGCGTCGCAGTTGTTTCTCGTCACCCAGTCGGCGCAGCTCTTCTCTCTCTGCCTCAAGAGCTCCCACGGCATCACCCAGAGCTGCTTTGCGGACATCCTCCATCCGCTCTTTGAGCTCGTAGACTCGTTGGAAGCGAAACTGGAATTGACGCATCGTAGAAGTCGTCCTTTATGCCTGTTGCGGCGCAGCAGGAGACAACAGTCCCATCAGACGCTGCACATGGTGGTCGAATCCAGCTGTTTCCGAACCACCTTGTCGTAGGTATTGCTCAATGGGCTCGATGAACTCCAGGGCGCGATCGATGCGTGGATTGCTGCCGCGCGCGTAGGCGCCAATGTTGACCAGATCTTCTGCCTCAGCATAGGCAGCCATGAGGCCCTTGATTTCCATTGCCCGCGCCCAATGCGCGTCACTTGTCACGTCCTTCATCGATCGACTGATAGACTCCATCACGTCAATCGGCGGGTAGTGACCGCGCGAGGCTAAACGGCGTGAAAGCACGAGATGTCCATCAAGGATGGCGCGGGAGGCGTCAGCGATGGGGTCATCCATCTCATCACCTTCGACCAGTACCGTGTAAAGTCCGGTGATACTACCTTGCGTGGTGCTGCCGGCGCGTTCGAGCAGGCGTGGCAATAGAGCAAAGACCGACGGCGTGTAGCCCTTGGTCGTCGGCGGTTCGCCTGCGGCGAGGCCAATCTCTCTCTGTGCCATAGCCACACGCGTCAGAGAATCCATCATGAGCACGACATTCTGTCCCTGCTCTCGGAAGTATTCTGCGATCGTCGTCGCCGTGAAAGCAGCCTTGAGTCGAATCAGCGCCGGTTGTTCAGAGGTGGCGACAATGACGACGGAGCGCTGCAGTCCCTCGGGGCCAAGGCTGTCCTCAATAAAGTCCAGGACTTCCTTGCCGCGCTCACCGACGAGAGCGATGACATTCACATCGGCCTCCGAGTTGCGTGAGATCATTCCCAGCAATGTGCTCTTACCAACACCACTTCCCGAGAAGATGCCCAGACGTTGTCCCATCCCGATGCTCGTCATCCCATCGATCGCTCTAACACCTGTCCCGATGGGCAGATCGACACGCCGTCGATCTAACGGCTCTGGTGCTGAGGAATGGACGTGACGCTTTTCAAGCGAGTGAATGGGGCCCTCGCCGTCGATCGCATTTCCGAGACCATCGATGATGCGGCCCTTCAGGGGTTCTCCGACGGGGACCTGCAGGCTGGATCGTGTTGGGAAGACATCTGTGTCGGGCCGAATCCCCTCGATCTCACCCAATGGCATCAGTAAAACTCGTTCGCCGCGAAAGCCTACAACCTCCGCCTCAATATGCTCAGCGTGGGGATCGCCGACGATACAGAGCTCTCCCATGGCCACGTCGGCGGGGCCGATTGATTCAATGATCAAGCCGACGATCTGCGTCACTTTCCCATAGCGCAACATGGGATCGACGGTCTCAATCGTTTTGATGTGGGCCGCCAGATTCACTGGTCGTCTCCTGAATCATTCGTCACGTCGATGCCGGTAGTATCCGACGCCTCACCAACGCTCGGCGCAGTGTCTTCTTTGACATCAACGGCTTCTTCCTGCTCAGGCTCACCATGATCGACTGCGTGCTGCTGTCGCACCTGTTCGCGCAGCGCTTCATACAGGGTCTCAAGTTGCGTGGATAGCCGCGCGTCGACGTTCTCTTCAGGTCCCTCAATCATGCAGCCACCGCGGTCGACGTGATTGGAGATCTGCACTCGCAGAATGGCGTCTGTGTCGACTCTCTCCACCCAAGCGACACTGAAGCGACGTGCAATCCCGAGATCCTCCGGATGTACCTTCAGCAAGAGATTGCTACGATCACTGAGGTGTCGCAGAGCTTCACGAGCAGTACGAGCGACCACGCGCGCATCGGCGGCCGGCTCAACACGCACAACTCGCCTGGCCAGTGACAAAGCCAGGTCAACGACAACACTTTCGGCATCGAGAAGAATCAGCGATCTCTCTGCCTTCAGCGCATCATGAAGAGAAGCCATCCGCTCGACGGCCTCCGTTGCCTCTTCCTCTTTTGACTGCACACCGTCCTGATGACCCTCATCGTAGCGCTCCTGACTGATACGCTCTAACTCTTGTTGATTCTCAGCCTGGGCCTTCTCCAACTGTCTTTCACCTGCAACACGTGTCGTTTCATGCTCCTGGCGCAGCTTTGTTTCCCATTGCTGATCCAGTTCGCTACGCACATCTGCAACCCGCGCATCGACGATCGCGTTCAGATCGACCCTTGGTGACTTTGTCTCGGATTCTCGGTCAGGATCATAGTGCAACCCTTCCTCGGCGCGGCCGAGGGTGACGATACCAGATCCAGCCGCAACCTGCCCTGTTCGAATCACCTTTGACATGCGCACCTGTGCAATTCTGCGTCGCCCATCATCGTAGAGTGGCTAGAAGTAAGCATCAATCTAGGACCCTTCTTCGACGAGCATCGTACGAATCAACTTGGCTGCATCTTCAGGACGTTCTCGCACCATCTGCTGCACGCGACTCAGGATGATGTCATGCGGCGTTTCGGGACGTTCGAAATCCTCTTCTTCAACGTCTCCGGCAACCTCGCCCAGGACCTCGATGTCCTCCTCAACACCCACGCCACGGCCGATCGCCTGGATGATAAAGCGGAGCGTGATCAGGGCAGCGAGAATACCCAGCACTTTCGCCACATTGATTGCGATGCCTGTCCAGAATTGCTTGCGATCGTCAGCGATCGCCTCGTCGCGCGCCTGAATCTCCTGCGACTTGTCAAAGGGCATGGCGAACACGGTCACAGCATCGCCGCGTAGCTCATCATAGCCAATAGCCTGTTGAGCCAGAGCGGCAAGATTGTCGATCTCATCTGCTGACCGCGTTTGCTCGATGGCGCGCCCATCTTCGCCGATGATCACCTTCGTCTGATCAACGGTCAGGGCCATATTCAGTCGGGAGATCTCACCAATGGAGCCGATGATGTTCCTCACCGTCCGATTCACTTCGTAGTTACGTACTGCGTTCTCTTCGCTGCCCTGCTCTGCCGACTGCCGCTCGTTGGTCTCTTCACTGATGACGATCTGTGAGCCGGAGGGTGGATCGAAGAGGACCTCGTCTGTGTGTCTCTGACTGAAGTCGAGGACGACGTTGATTCGGACTTTCGAACGTCCTGAGCCGATCACCTCATCCATCAGAGATTGGACCTTCTTCTCCAGGA
>Ga0233434_1001439_pt1 | contig 23226 bp, 26 predicted proteins | sample SI_122_August201_4_FD_182738 | JGI IMG/M metagenome (GOLD analysis project Ga0233434, IMG submission 182738) | Seawater microbial communities from Saanich Inlet, British Columbia, Canada - SI_122_August2016_120_MG | ecosystem: Environmental > Aquatic > Marine > Inlet | place: Canada: British... | reverse complement strand
GAAGATACTTTTGCAACAATATTCCATTGAACAGTATTTTGATCATCAATTAATTTTAAAAATTCTTTTCCTTTTTCATCATCATTCATAATTTTTGCAATAACCTACAATCATAAAAAAGTTAGCCGAGGTAATTGTATAATTTCAAAGTTTTATTAAGAAATATCAAATACGGATCATATTGCAGTGTAGTATTTCAGAATGTAAAGAAAAAGCTATACAAACTGTAAAAATTAGTTTTAAAGAGACCAGAAATTTATGTAAGAATCATCATAAATTATTTAAAAATAAAGATGAAAAATATGCTCCAAGTTTTTCTAAAGCATCAAAATTTTGAAAGGAATTAACCTAAAAATTCTTTAAAGATTTAACTTCTATTAGGATAATTCAAGATATGGCTGTCAAAAAAAAATCCAATAATAAAAAGAAAATAGTCAAAAAATCAACGCCCAAACCAAAAAAACAAACTAAAACATCTTCAAAAAAACCAGAATTTGAGAAGGCTTGGAAAGAATATAATTCTGCATTAAGTGGTTGGAAAGAATCTTTAGCACAATGGCAAAAGGCTACAAATCAAACATTAATGACATATCATGATGCATGTCAAAAAGCAATAGGTTCAGATGCAGAATTATTGAAAAAAGTTAGTTTGAGTTGGGAAAATACTTGGGAAGAAATTGGTCCTGAATATGTAAAACAACAAACAAAAATGATTGAAAGTATTTTCAAAGAAACCAACGTTGAATCAATAAAAAAATTCAATGTTCAATGGGAAAAATTTCTTACAGCATCAAGTGACGAATCAATTACAGCATATCAAGAAGCCATCAAAAAATTTAATCAGGCATGGCAACAAGGAAAAATGTGATTTAATAAAATTACATTATTTTTAATTTTTTAAAAAATAATTTAATAAAATTAATAATGATTTTAAAACAATTAAAGAATAACATGTTTAAAATATCAATTATTTGTAGATAAAATGAATTTTTATGATAGATTTTAGAAAAATTTTTCAAAAATCTAAAAATTTAACAGTATTAGGCTCATCATACATAATTTCAAATGCAATTTCAGCAATTTTTTGGTTATTTTTAGCATCAATATTAGATGTAGAACAATACGGGGAATTAGGATATTTGTTAGCAATTGTTGGAACAGTAGGAGCGTTTGGATTAATTGGTTCAAATAATACATTAACAGTTTATGTAGCAAAAGGAGTAAAAATTCAAGCTACAATATTTCTAACTACATTAATTGCAGGTGCAACATTAAGTATTGGGTTATTAGTATTTACTCAAAATATTTTAATTAGTTTTTATCCATTAGCATTGATAATTTTTTCAACAGTTATTTTTGATCTTTTAGGCAAGAAGGCATTTACAAATTATGGAAAATATTTAGTGATTCAAAGAATTTTAATGGTTGCTTTTGCATTAATATTTTTAGAAATTTGGGGGGTTAATGGAATAATTTTTGGATATACATTATCACTAGGTGTTTTTGTTTTTCTAACTTTTAAAGCATTTCAAGAAGGAAAAATTGATTTTAAATTATTAAAAGATAGGAAAAAATTTATTTTAAATAGTTATGGAACTCATGTATTAGAAGTAATAGGTATCAATATAGATAAATTAATTATTTTCCCAATGTTTGGAGCATTAATTTTAGGTCCTTACCAATTAGGATTTCAAATATTTGTTGTATTAATGATTTTACCAAATATTGTAACACAATATACTCTTCCACATGATGCAACTGGTATCAAAAATAAATCATTGAAAAAATATACTATGATTATTTCAGGAATAATTACAGGATTGGTAGTGATTTTATCTCCACAATTAATCCCAATATTGTTTCCAAAATACATTGAAGCTATCGAAGTAATTCAAATAATGGGATTTGCACTAATTCCTACAGCTTTAACAATGATTTTAACCTCAGAGTTGTTAGGTAAGGAAAATAGTAAGAGTGTAATTTTAAGTAGTATTATAGGCATAATTGCATTAATAATTGGAATAGTCATTTTGGGTGAAATTATGGGATTGTTGGGACTAGCATTATCTTTAGTGATTGGAAGAATTTTACAATGTATTAGCTTATTAATTTTTAAAAATAAAATGACAACATAAAAAAACAATTAGAAACACAAGTAATTCATGACCAAAGCAATAGTTTTAGGAGGTTCACGGGGTATTGGTAAAGCTATTTCAAATTCATTAAGATCAATTGAAATTGATGTTTTTGCTGCATCCAAAAAGGATATCGATACATCAAATTTAGATAATGTAAGAAAATTTTTAAAATCAAATAATGAAACAGATATTTTAATTCTAAATACAGGTGGTCCAAAACCAAAACCATTTTCAACTATTACTGAAGAAGATTGGAATAAATATCATAATCAATTATTTTTAGGATTTTGTACCATTTTACAAAATATGAAAGTAAATGATGGAGGATACATATTTTTGATTAGTTCAAACGTAATAAAAGAACCAAATTCAAAATTAATTATTTCATCAGCATATAGAGCAGCATTTTCAGAAGTGTTTAAAGTATTAAGTAAAAAATATGCTCAAAAGAATATTAGTTGTATCAATATTGCACCAGGTCCAATCAACACAGATAGAACACAAGAATTAATTGGAAATATAGAAGAATTTGAAAAAACATTACCTATGAAAAGATTAGGTGAATCAGAAGAAATTGGAAATTTTGTTAAAGGAATAATTGAAAATAATGTCAAGTATCTTTCAGGAGTTACAATAAACTTTGATGGTGCAAATTCTAACTATATTTTTTAAAAACTATTTTTTAAATTCAACATTTGGTGTATCAGGTTGACCTGCAATTGCAATTAATCCACCATCACGTAATTGTTGTAATAATTGCATAACTTCTTTTTCAACTTGATTTCTTTGTAATCCTGTTTGATTTGCAAATACTTCTACAAGATCGGTAACTTTACGTTTACCATTACAAGATTTCCAAAAATCAACAATTGCCTGATTTACCATAAATCCTTGTTCATGTTCATTAGCTAAAACCATAGAACCATCTTCTTGTTGCACCAATTTTCCAACTCCCTGAGGTAATGCAGTTTCATAATTAATTGGAGCAGGAGTATTCAAACCAGCTGCACCCATTTCTTTAATTTTGAGTTTTCCTTCTTCAGTCATTTTATCCATTGTCCATGCAGGTTCCCAGACAATATCAATTTTGACATTATTAACTCCAGGAACTTTTTTAGCAAATCTTGTAGCATCTGCAATTAAGGTTTCATGTAGAGGACAACCCTGTGTGGTCATTGTCATTTTAATATCAACATCATTATTTTCTTTAACATTAATTCCATAGATTAATCCCATTTCTACAATATTAAGAGGAACTTCAGGATCCATGCATTGTTTTAATGAATCTTCAATTGCTTGTGCAGAAACTGTACTCATATTCTAATTTGCAGTTTGAAAAACAATAAAAACTTTCTAATTATTAGCTTCAAATAATTTTTGGATAGATTCTTCATATGGGGCTGTAGCCACACCTTTTTCAGTAATAATACCAGAAATTAATTCTGGCGGAGTCATATCAAATGCAGGATTAATCACGCCAATACCATCAGGTGCAGTCTTTTTATCTCCAATTCCAGTAACTTCAGAACCTTGACGCATTTCAATAACTACATCATCTGCTTTTGTTTGCATATCAATTGTAGATAATGGTGCTGCAACATAAAATGGAATTCCATGTTGCTTTGCCATTGTTGCTACTTGGTAAGTTCCAATTTTATTAAAAACATGACCAGTTTTTACAATTCTATCAGCACCTACTACAACTTTGTTTACCAATCCATTTGCCATTGAATATCCAACTGCAGTATCAGGAACTAAACTGACATCAAATCCATCATGTTTTAACTCAAACGCAGTTAATCTAGAACCTTGTTGGATTGGTCTTGTTTCAGTAGCAATTACTTTAACATTTTTTCCACTTTCTCTAGTTGCTCTAATTACACCTAATGCAGTTCCATATGCAACAGTTGCAAGGGCTCCAGCATTACAGTGAGTCATTATGGTGTCATTATCATCAAAAAGAACTGAACCGTTCTTTCCCATGGCTTTATTAATTTCAATATCCTCATCTGCCATTTTTTTAGCAGTAGAAATTACTAGTTCTCTAATTTGTTCAGCATTTTCTCCAGTCTTTGCCACATTCATTATTTTTTCTAAACCCCAACCCAAGTTTACTGCAGTGGGTCTTGTTGCAAATAGAATTTTTCTTGCATACTCCAAGTCAGAGAGTAATTCCTCTTTTGTTGTTGCTTTACTTTGTAAAGCAGCCAACCCCAATCCAAATGCACCAGATACTCCAATTGCAGGTGCACCTCTAACTATCAAAGTTTTGATGGCGTTTGCAACTTGGTTAAAATCATCATATTCTACAAAAACTAGTTCATTTGGTAATTTGGTTTGTTCAATCATTATCACTTTGTTATCTTTCCATTCTACTGTTCGTAAACCAGTTACATTTTGCATATAATATTAAAAAATTGAGGTTTTTAAAAATCAATTGGTACATCTTTGTATAGATAGATATTTTATTGTAGATATCAAATTAAAATTATTGAATATTTCTATTTTAGAAAAATATGATTTACAGAAAATGTATAAAATATATGATCAATGGCCAGAAATTGCACGTAAATCATTTGAATCAAAACAAGAAACCATAGATTTTCAAAATATAGATCATATTGTTTTTGCAGGGATGGGTGGATCTGGTACAATTGGGGACTTAATTTCTGCAATATTATCAAAAACAGATATTCATGTATCACTGATTAAGGGATATATTTTACCAAAAACTGTAGATAAAAATACTTTAGTGGTTGTAACAAGTGTTTCAGGAAACACAGATGAATCTTTAACAGTATTAAAATCTGCAAAAAAAATAAACTGTAATGTAATTGCATTTTCATCAGGAGGTAAAATGGAACAATTTTGTAATAATAATCAAATCATATTTAGAAAAATTCCAATAGTTCATTCTCCAAGAACATCTCTAATCAATTATACATATTCAATTCTAAAAATATTAAATTCAATTCTACCAATTGAAAAAAAAGATATCATGGAATCCTTAGATGCGTTGGATAAAATAAAAAAACAAATTAATTCACATAATCTATCAGATTCAAATCCGGCAATTAATTTGGCTAAATGGTTATCAGGCATTCCAATTATTTATTATCCTCAAGGTTTACATTCAACTGCAATAAGATTCAAAGCATCATTACAAGAAAATTCTAAAAATCATGTAATTACAGAAGATATCATTGAAGCTTGTCATAATGGAATAGTGTCATGGGAAAGACCATCAATTGTTCAACCTATACTTTTACAAGGAGAAGAGGATTTTATTAAAACAAAAGAAAGATTCAAGGTTGTTAAAGAATTTTTTAAGAAAAATAATATTGAGTATAAAGAAATTAATTCAGTTTCAGGAAATATACTAACAAAAACGATTTGTCTTATGTACATGCTTGACTACATATCAATATACAAAGCTGTTTTATCAAAAATAGATCCATCTCCAGTTAAATCAATTAATTACATTAAAGAACGAATTTAAAAAAACATGTTGCTTTAAAGTTTTTTAATAAAATTTGCTGGAATTCCACCCCAAATCTCATTATCAGGTATATTTTTTGTGACAAAAGAATATGCCGCTACAATTGAATTCTCACCTATAGTGACATTTGGCATTATAGTACTATGTGTTCCAATTTTACAATTTTTTTTTAACACTACTGGTCCTCTTTTATCATCAATGGTAGAATTTGAATAAATTGAACAATGAGATCCTATTTGCACATTATCATGAATTGAAACTCCATATTCTGCATTTATGTAAGTAAATTCTCCTATGTCAAAATTTATACCCATACTAAAATTTTTTGGGTATTGTACAATGTAATTATATTTACTCATTTTTCCATGTTCAATTTCAGGCTTTTCCCATTTTTTCTTCATATTACTCATATTGAATCTGTTTCTGAATTAATCTTTTATCAATGCTTATGTTTTCTAAAATACCAATAATTTTTTCTGATGATTTCCCATTCCCATAAATTTTATTCATTCTAAATTTTTTATTTTTTAAATTAAATGCTTTTTTAATTCCAGTCATGATGGAATTAGGGGTATTATTTGTATTAATTACATTATTTCCTGATTCTCTACTCTCTTGTCTAATTCCAATATTTACTACTGGTATGTTAAAATAACCTGCTTCTATAATTCCACTACTAGAATTTCCAACTAATATTCCTCCATATTTTAGCATTCCTAGATAATCTCTTCTTGGTATACTTTTGTATAATTTGATTAACGAATAATTTTTTGAATATTTTTGTAATGTATTAAATATAATTTGTCCGCCTGCATCTGAATTTGGAGCAATTGCAATAATTTGATTTTTAAATTTAATTGCTGAATTTAATAAATTTGTAATATGTTGCTCAGCTTTTTCAATTTCAGTAGTTACAGGATGAAAAATAAGTATTATTTCATTTCCTGAAAAACACATCTTGTATTTTTTTTCTAAATATTTTCTATTGGTAATATTTTCATTTACTACTTCATCAATACTAGGAGAACCTGTACAAAAAATATATTTTGGATCTTCCCCCATTCTCTTCACTCGAAGAGTACTCTTTTTTGTAGCAGTAAAATGAATATTTGAAATTTTAGTGATTGCATGTCTATTGTACTCATCAATTCCAGCTTTTGATTTGTCACCTCCATGAATATGTGCATTTGGTATATTCATATGAGAAGCAGCTAATGCCGAAGCAAATGCTTCATCCCTATCACCTAAAATTAAATTGATATCTGGTTTTAATTTCTTAAATACTTCTGAAAATTTGATAATTCCTTCTCCTAGAGATTTAGACATATGATATGAGGAATCCCCTGTAGGGGCCATCTTAATTGTTCCATATATTTTAAAACCATCTTTTTTAATTTCATTTATTGTTAAACCATATTTTTTTGAAAGATGCATTCCAGATACAATTAACTGGAGCTCCAATTTTTTACTTTTTTTAATGTCTAACAATACGGGTCTAAGAATACCATATTCAGATCTTGCACCAGTAGTTACACAAATTTTACGCTTCTTATTCATTCTAATTTCATTCCATTATCAGATGAAGAAAATATTTCAATTCCATTTTTATTTTCATTACAATCATAACTAACTGTATCTAAAAAAACTGATCCATTAGAAGTTCCAATTTTTACTTGATTATTTTGAATAATAATTTTTCCAGGTTCCTGAATAATGGAAGTATCAAGTCTTGATTTCCAAATAATTAATTTTTTATTTTTAAAAAATGTATAGGCTCCAGGATATGGAAAAGTAGTTGCCCGAATTAAATTATGTATTTCTTTAGCAGGTTTTGACCAATCAATTTTTCCATCTAGTGGAGTTCTTTTCGACCAGTTTTCAATGAATAGTTTTGGATTTTGTTTTTTAGAAATAATTTGACCTGATTCTAACAATTGAAGAATTTCAATTAACATTTTTTTCCCAAGAATAGTCATTTTTTCATATAGTGAAGTTGCATCATCTACATCAGCAATATCAAATTGTTTTTGAAGAATAATATCTCCATCATCAATACCTTCCTGAATATAAAAAAAGGTTAATGCGCTTTTCTTTAATCCCTTAATTATACTCCAAGGTATAGGAGCTCTACCACGATATTTAGGTAATTCAGTGGGATGCGAACCAATAACTCCAAGTTTAGGTATTTTTAAAATTTCATTATTTAATAATTGTGACCAACCAAATACAAAAATTATATCTGGTTGAATTTCATTAATTAATTTAACATTCTCTTCATCATTAATATTCATAACTTCAATATGCTTTATTTTATGTCTTTTTGTAATTTCATCAAATGAAATATAATCACTATAATTTTTTTCTTTTGATTTATCATAACTAAATACTGCATCAATTTGAATATTTTCTTTTAGAATTATTTCTAAAATTGCATGACTAAATCTCACGCCTCCGATAAATACAATTTTCATATATGTAATATTATCTTCTCAGCATTAAATTTATTTGATTGGGTTTTAATCAAAATTTATGGTATTTGTTGTTGCAGAGATTGGAGTAAATTGGGATGGAAATTTTGAATTAGCAAAACAAATGATGATTAAAGCAAAAGAAAATGATTGTAACGCTGTAAAATTTCAAGCATATGATTATGATATTGTAAAAGAACACCCAGAAAGTGAACGATTAATGAAAACCACAATTTCTAAAGATAATGTAGATAAAATTGATAAAATAGCAAAAGAAGTGGGGATTGAATGGTTTGCAACTCCAATGTATGCAGATGCAGTAAACTTGCTAGAACCATATGTAAAAAGATTTAAAATAAGAGTAGCAGATGGAAGAACTTTATTTGAAAATAAATCATCAGAAATAATTGATAGAATAATAAAAACTGAAAAAGATTTTATTGTTAGTGTAGAAAAAAGTCCAAAAGAATTATCATTATACAAAAATGAAAAATCATCTTGGCTTTATTGTGTAGCTAAATATCCATGCGAATTTTCAGAACTAGATTTTTCAAATATGAATAATTTTAATGGGTATTCAAATCACTGTCCACATTTCTTAGCACCATTAACTGCAGTGATTTTAGGAGCTAAAATAATTGAAATACATATAACATCTGATAAATCCAAAAAATTTGTAGACAATAACGTTAGTTTTGATTATGTTGAACTAAAAAATTTAGTTAAGCTTATCCGTATTGCTGAAACTATGAAACTTTAACCAAAAAGCATTATTAACTTGAGGAGGAAAACAATTCTATTGGATATTCTAATTATTGCAGCTCATCCAGATGACGAAGTACTTGGAATGGGTGCTACTATACGAAAACTTGTAAAAAAGAAAAAGAAAATACACCTGTGTGTAGTTACAGAAGGTGCAACTGCGCAGTATAAAGATGATAAAATGATAAAAATTAGAAAAGAATCATGTATTAAAGCAGGGAAAATACTTGGAATTTCTACATTTAATTTTTTAGGATTTCCAGACATGAAATTAGATTCAATTCCTCAATTAGAGATTAACATAGAATTAGAAAAAATGATAAAAAAGTTTAATCCTGAAATTGTATATACAACACCTAATAATGATTTAAACAAAGATCATCAACTAGTTTTTGAATCAACTATTATTGCAACTAGACCTCATTCAAGTAAAGTGAAAACGGTTATTTCCTATGAAATTCCAGGATTAGTTAAAGAACCATTTGAACCAAATCTATATGAAGAAATAACAAAAGAATTTAGTTATAAAATTAAAGCGTTTAAGAAATATACTTCAGAAATTCAAAAATATCCATCACCACGTTCTTTAGAAAATTTAGAAAATTGGGCAAACGTGAGAGGAATGGAATCTAATACGAAAAAAGCGGAATCTTTCAAAATCATTAAAACAATTTCAACATAATTTTAAAAAATTATTTGGATAATTTTCTAGATTTTAATATATATTCTACAAATAGTAAATCAAACATAGTATCAATATCAATAGATCTTTCAATGGGCATTAAATATGGTATAATATTTTTTCCAAACATAGTATGTTTTTTCATAATAAGATCATATTTACAAATGTAAATTGCACCGTTTACTTGATATGTTTTAGACATATCTTGTCGTCTTTTTGATTTAATTTTAGTTATAATTAGAGGTTTTAATTTATTCTTAGTTTTCCTATACATTAATTCTGGTGGATGGATAACATCAGTCATTCCAATAACAGAATCACATTTTGATTTTAAAAAAAGTTTAATTGCAGAGTCAATATCAGCTGCAGTTCTAAGTGGGGATGTGGGTTGGAGTGTAATTACAATATCAGTATCAAAATTATCTAATGATTTTAAATTTTTAATTACGTGTTGAATAACATGTAATGTTGAAGAATTATCTTGTGCAAGTTTCTTAGGTCGAATCATAGTTTCAGAACCTAATTTTTTAGCAATTTTTTCTATTTTTTTACTATCTGTAGAAACAATAATTTTTGATAGAAATTTTGATTTTTTTGCTTCAGATATAGTATAGGCGATTAAAGGTTTATTGACTAATTTTTTTATATTTTTTTTAGGAATTCCTTTTGAACCTTCTCGTGCAGGAATTATAGCCAAAATATTCATACTTTAATCATAATTATCATCAATAAAAAGATGAAAAACAGTTTGTTTAAAAAATTCTCATAATTTATTGAAAAATATTTAATCATAAATTTCTAATTTTATAAAAAATTATTCTCTTTTACAAATTCAATGAGGAAATCTAAACATAATTAAATAATTTTTTATTCTAGTATGTCTTTATCCTATTTAATTAATCCCGTACCTACTTTAAATTTTGGGTGCCATATTCCATCAGAATCTTGTTCAAACAAATCTCGGTTATACCATTTATCCATAATTTTCCAAAATTCTACTATGCTTAGATCAGTAAATTCACAAAATTTTTCAATAACATCTTGATCTAATTTTCCATCCCTTTCCTCTATTATTGGAATCATTTCCTCACGAGTTTTCATTCCATATCTAATCCATTTAGAACCAATATCTGTAGCTGTTGCGTGTCCAAATTTTAAATATTTCAAATATGGATTTAGCATATAACTTAATGAATCAATTTGATCATAATTGTCAATTGTTCCCTCTCTGTCATGTTCATGACCTAAGTGTCTGAACCCCCATTTTTGAGCAACTTGAAAATTATGATGTGAATTCCACGGAACAAAATAACTTAAATAAATTGATTCTAAACCTGCTTCTTCCATTTCTTTTTTTGTAGGTTGAGTAATTCCTCCTAACTCTTTCTTAGATATTGTACCATCTTGAAATAATTCATCCCAAATTGGTTTTACAACATCATTTTCTGATTGTAATATTGCAGAAGGTTTTTCTTCAGTTTGAGTTCCACCATATGTATAATTGATATCCTCCCCATACACAAGTAATTTTATTCCCATTTTAATAGCCATTCTATATGGTAATGCATATAACAAATAATCCAAATACCAAGAAGAAGCTCCAGCAACTTCAAAAGATTTTCTTAATATTTTTTTAGTCAATTTTCTATTAGGTTGCAATATTAAAATATCACATCCAAAAGATTCAGAAAGATTTTCTAAATTTTTTCTACCAGTTTCTGTCCATTCTAAATTTCCATTTGATACTAAAAGTGGATTCATTTTCATTATTTCTTTCATATAATAAACTTGAAAATGTGAATCTTTTCCACCAGATACGGCAATTACACAATCATAATAATTCCCATTACATTCACGATGTTTGTTACAAAGTTCTTCTAATTCTTTTTTTTCTTTGATTCCAATCTGTAGTTTTTATTTTTTCAAAATTTATACATGGAAAACAAACACCATACTCATCAAATTGAATTCCAGGTCTTGTACTGGGCATTAGACATTTTGTACAATATTTCACATATTAGAACAATTTTTGTAATATTAAATTCTACCTATTTTTTTTAATTATAGAATATGCTAATGTAAATTTAGCCTATCAAAGTGTATAAAAAATTATTAAATTAACTAGATTGTAATTTCTTTCTCGCTTTAATTGAAAGTTTTTTTAATACTAAATTAAATAATTTATTGAAAAAATTATTTGATACATCTTTTGGAATCCAAATTTCATCAGAAAATTTTTTGATCATTTCTTGATCTGATATTAATTTTATTTTTTCTAATTCTAAATATTTTTCTTCAATTTCTTTTTTATTTTTTCTAATTTCTAATTCTGCTTTAATTTTCACTAACAAAAATCCTTTGAAAAAATACGATACCCATACCAAAATATCTAATAAAAATAACTCAGTTGCAATTTTCTTTTGAGTTTCTTTAGAATAATGTGTTAAAATACAATATTTCCTATTTCTTTCTAACCAATAAAATTTTTTACTACTCCATTGAAAATTATAACTTTCTTTATGGAAAACAGTGATTGTTGGTACATAAAATGAGTCTATTTTTTGCATTGAAGCTCTCCAACTAAGATCTAAATCATCATGATAAAGAAATAGAAAAGAATCAAACATACCAATTTTTTCAAATAATTTTTTTGTAGTGAAAATACATGTTCCTGATGAATATGTGATTTTTTCTACATTTTCAATACTCTTTGTTTTTAAATTACCCTTATCTTTGGCAAAACCAAATCCAAATAAATGAATCATATTTCCTGTGCTTAAAATTGTTTTTTTATCTTCTAATGAAATTATTTTTGGTTGATATATTCCATCTCCATTTTCTTTTTGTGCATTCAGAAATTCGTTAATCCAAGTTGGAGTTACTGTAGTATCAGGATTAATTATTATAATAAATTCCCCTCTTGCATTTCTAACACCTATATTATTACCCTCACAGAATCCAAAATTTTTTGAATTTTCAATTAATTTTATTTCCTCAAATTTTTCTTTACAAAGTAAATGACTTTTATCTTTGGAATTATTATCTACAACAATTATTTCATAATTTTTAAAATCAGATTTTAAAATTGATTCAACACAATTTAGTAGTAGTTCCCCTGCATTATAATTTAATATTATAATACTTACTAATGGTGTTTTATTATTTTCCAATTTTATCTAAAAACATTTGTTCTTATAATTAACCATTCCTAAGTAAATAGAAGTAAAATTTCAATTATTTTTAAAAAATTTCATTAAAACACATTTATCTTATAATAATTAATAATTATTATGTCATTTAATTTTAAAAAATTAAAAATTTCTGATGTTATTCTAATAGAGCTTGAATCTTTTAATGATGAACGTGGATATTTTTTTGAAAATTATAATGCATTAAATTTTAATGAATATGGAATAACGACAAAATTTGTTCAGGATAATTTTTCTTATTCCAAAAAAAATGTTTTACGTGGTTTACATTTTCAAAAAAATCCAAAAGCCCAAGCAAAACTTGTATCTGTTTTAAAAGGTGAAATTTTTGATGTTGCAGTTGACTTGAGAAAAAATTCTTTAACTTACATGAAATGGGTTTCTGAAATACTTTCTGAAAAAAAACATAATTCTTTATACATTCCTGAGGGATTCGCTCATGGATTTTGTGTTTTAAGTGATTCTGCTTATGTGATGTATAAAGTAAATTCTCATTATTCTCCTGAGTTTGATAGTGGCATAGTTTGGAATGATACAGAATTAAATATTTCTTGGCCAACATTGGAACCAATCTTGTCAATTAAAGATCAAAATCTCTTATCTTCCAAAGATCAAGATTATGACTTTAATTTTTAGTATTATTAATTAATTAAAGTTAAATAATTAACTTCAAGTCTGTTAATATGAAAATTTTAGTTTGTGGCGGTTCAGGTTTTATTGGTAGTACATTCATTCAAAATCTTTTAAAAAATAACACTGAAGATAGTATATCTAATCTTGATAATCTTTCGATTGGGTCTAACCAGGAAAATTTAAAAGATTTATTGAATAATTCCCATTACAAATTCATTCAAGACAACATACAAAATGAGTCTGTAGTTTCAGATTTAATTAAAAATTATGATGTTGTTGTAAACTTTGCTGCAGAATCACATGTAGATCGAAGTATTTCTAATCCAAAACCATTTGTTGAAACAAATGTTTTAGGTACCTATTCTCTGTTGGAGGGAATAAGAAAATATGATAAATTTTTTGTTCATGTTTCTACTGATGAAGTATATGGAGATACAAGAAATCAAGAGTCTTTTAATGAATCATCTCAAATTAATCCTAGTAATCCGTACTCTGCAACAAAGGCTGCTGCAGATCATTTAGTTGCATCATACTATAGGACATATGGAATTAAATGTATTACAACTAGATGTTCAAATAATTTTGGCCCTATGCAATTTCCTGAAAAATTAATACCTAAAACAATCATTCGTACAATAAAAAATCTGAAAGTTCCAATTTATGGCGATGGAAAACAAATACGAAGTTGGATCCATGCTGATGACCATGTTAATGCAATTCAATCATTAATTCAAAAAGGTAAATCTGGTGATGTTTATAATATTACAGCCTATGAAGAAATTCATAATAAAACAATTGTTGAAAAAATTCTAGATATTCTAGATGTTTCTCATGAAATGATTGAATTTGTTCCTGATAGACCAGGACATGATAAACGATATTCTTTAAATTCATCAAAATTAGAAAAACAAGTTGATTGGAAACCAAAATATAATTTTGATCATGCTTTACAAGAAACTGTAAATTGGTATTTAAAAAATAAAGATTGGTGGATGCCGTTGATTGATGATAAGGTACTTCATCCTCAACCTTGGACACTTAATTGGTCAAAATGAAATATCTTGTTACTGGTTCAGCGGGATTAATTGGAAATCAATTAGTTAATGATCTTGAAAAATCTGGAGAAATTGTATATTCTTGTTATAATAATGTCAAACCTCTTTATGGTATTCCAATTCAACTTGATTTATTAGATTTAGAAGGTATTCATAAAATTTTTAAAAAAATTCAACCGGATATTGTAATTCATTCTGCTGCATTAACTGATGTTGAAAAATGTGAAGTAGAACAAAAATTAGCAAATTCCATTAATGTTAGAGCAACTGAAGTAATTGCTACGGAAGTAGAGAACATTAGTAGTTATCTAATGTATATTTCAACTGATTATGTTTTTGATGGTAAAAAAGGATTGTATAAAGAAACTGATTTAACAAATCCCTTAAGTAACTATGGAATAACAAAATTATCTGGAGAAAAAATTATACAGGATAAAACTTCTAGATGGTCAATAATTAGAACAAGTACTCCATTTGGTAAGCATTATTTTAAAAAAACTTTTCCAGTTTGGGTTTATGAAAATTTAAAAATTAACAAAAAAATTAATATTCTTGAAAATCAATTTACATCTCCAACTTATGTTCCTAATCTGAGTGAAATGATTCTAGAAATAATTTTTCACCGTTTAGAGGGATTTTTTCATTTGGCTGGTTCTACAAAAATCTCTAGATTTGAATTTGCTAAGATGATTGCAACAAAATTCGATCTTAATTTATCGCTATTAAATCCTGTTAAAATTGACTCCATGCCTTGGAAGGCTATTAGACCAATTGATTCTTCATTGGATATATCTAAAATTAATACAGTGTTGAAAACAAAACCGTATACAATTAACCAAAGTTTAGATGATTATGTCTCTAACCAATAATCTTTTTATTTATAACTAAGAAATTTTATCAATTTTTGTAATAAAATGAAAGGAATTATTTTACACGGAGGACATGGAACAAGATTAAGACCACTCACTCATACTGGACCCAAACAACTGCTTAAAATTGCTAACAAACCTATGTCTCAATATGTTTTAGAAGATCTTCGTAATGCAGGAATTAAGGATATAGCAATCATCATTGGTGATGTTTATCCTGAAAAAGTAAAGGAATTTTATGGTAATGGAGAAAAATTTGATGTAAACTTAACTTATGTTTATCAAGATAATCCAAAAGGGATTGCTCATGCAATAAGTTTATGTGAAGATTTTATTGGAAATGATAAATTCATTGTCTATCTTGGTGACAATATTTTACGAACAGGTTTATCCTCTTTTGTAAATAAGTTTCAAAATTCCTCAAGTGATGCACAAATTCTACTGGCAGAAGTTGAAAATCCATCTCAATTTGGAGTTGTAGATATTAAAGAAAATAAAATTTTAAAAATTATTGAAAAACCAAAAAACCCTCCAAGCAATTTTGCTGTTATAGGAGTTTATTTTCTCACGTCCAAAATTTTTAAAATTATTAGTGAATTGAAACCTTCATGGAGAGGAGAATTAGAAATCACTGAAGCTTTACAATTACTTATGGAAAAAGGACTTAACGTTGAACATGATTATGTAACTGGTTGGTGGAAAGATACTGGAACACCAAAAGATATCCTTCATGCCAATCAATTAATTCTGGAAAGTATGAAAGATGATGATGATGATGGAATTTTTATTGGAAAAAATTGTACAATTGAACCTGGTTCTAAAATAATTTCTCCTGTCATCATTGATGAAAATTCAATAATTAAATCATCTACAGTAATTGGACCAAATGTAAGTATTGGAAAAAATTCTCATTTAGAAAAATGTACTATTAAAAATTCAATAATCATGAATGACTGTATTATTGATGCATCTCTTCAAATTGTAAATAGTATAATAGCTGATGGAACAGAAATAAAAAAGAATACGTCTAATGAATCTGTTTATCTTTTAGGTGAACGTTCTCAAATCAATTTTTAGTGTGCTCTAAAACAACTTGAAATGCATCAGGTATGGTATCATTATCTAATTTATTTAAAATTACATCTATGGTTATTTTTTTAATATCCTTTAATTTTCCTATTATTGGAGAATCATAAATTCTTGGTATATAGTATTTTATTTCATATCCTTTATTTTTAAGATCATTAAAAATTTCCCTTGTTTTTTCTTTTCCTAAATACATTTTATGAATCTCTACAAATATTTTTGGCTTATATTTTTCTAAAACATTATTTGCACCTAGTATTATGTTATATTCAAATCCTTCAACATCCATTCTTAAAATATCAATTTTTGTAATATTATTTTCCTTAACAAAAGAATCTAAAGTTTTTACAGGAATTTTTATAATTTTGTCCTCAGGATTAATCTTTTCATTATTCATTCGTATTTTACTCCAATTTGATTTTGAACTGATAATAAATTCCATTTCCTCATTTTTATCACCGATTGCAATATTATACGCTAAAAAATTATTCTTTTTTTGATTTTCTAAATTTGATTTTAGTACTGGAAAATTTACTGGTGATGGTTCTATAGCAAAAATTTTCCCAGACTCTCCAATCATATTACTTTCAATAACTGCATAATATCCAATATTACTTCCTAAATCTATACAAACCATATCTTGTTTTAATTCATTAATCATTAAATGAGTAGTTAATGGTTCATGTGATTCATAAATTTGTAATTCTGTAGATATACCCTCATCATTTTCTATGGTTTGAAATTCATATTTTCCTAAAATTGATTTGTTTTTTTTAAAACTAATATTGGATCTTTTAATTTTATCATTTACAAAAAAATATGTTGCTCTAATTACTTTTTCAAATCCTCCGTTTTTTAAAATAAATTTTATAGTATTTTTATGTACCATATTTTTATCAAAAATCGGTTTATTAAGAAGTTTGAGTTCAAATTCTACCTTAAATTCATAATTTATTACTTAACAAGTTAATTATAGTGATTTTTAACAAAAATCATGCCAAAAAAGGAAATCAGTGACTGGAAAATTCCATTGTATAAAATTTACACAGATGAAGAGGATTATACTCAAATTAGTAAAATAATAAAACGTGGTAATAATTGGGCAATTGGACCAGAAATTGAAGAATTTGAAAATGCTATAAAAAATTATGTTGGTGTTGATTATTGTTTAACTCTAAATTCTGGAACTTCTGCATTACATGCAACATTCCTTGCATATGGTTTTGGTCATAAAGATGAAATTATAGTCCCCTCATTTTCATTCATTTCCACTGCTAATTCGGTATCATTTGTAGATTCAACTCCTGTTTTTGGAGATATTGAAGAAAACACATTTGGTTTGGATCCTACTTTACTTCCCCAATTAATTTCTCAAAAAACAAAAGCTATTGTACCAATGGATTATGGTGGGATTTCATGTAAAATTAATGAAATTAAAGAAGTCGCACAAAATAATAATCTTCTTTTAATTGAAGATTCAGCTGAAGCGTTAGGTGCATCAGTAAATGGGAAAAAAGTAGGATCTATTGCAGATTCATCTATCTTTAGTTTTTGTGGAAACAAAGTTCTAACTACTGGTGAAGGTGGTGCAATAGTAACTAATGATAAAACAATTTTTGAAAAAATAAAATTAATTCGTTCTCATGGTAGAATGGATAATGTAAGATATTTTGAAAATACTGAACAATCAAAGTATTTTGAATTAGGCTATAATTGGAGAATGTCATCAATTACAGCTGCGTTAGGAATCTCTCAAATTTCTAAATTAGATAAAATAATTAAGATGCGACAAGACAATGCAAAATATATATCACAATCTTTATCAAAATTTCCAGAAATAATTACTCCCTCTTCTGATAGAGGATCTGAGCATATCTATCAAATGTACACTATACGATTATCTAGTAAAAAAATTCGTGATAAATTACATGATTTTTTAACGGAAAAATCTATTTTTTCTAAAATTTATTTTTCACCAATACATCTCACTGATTTTTACAGAAATAAATTTGGAATGAAGGAAAATTCTTTGCCATTAACAGAAATGATTTCTGAACAAATATTGACTCTTCCTCTTTATCCAAACATGACTTCAGAAGAGAAAATATATCTTACAGAATCAATTTCAGAATTTTTTGATTCTCAGTAAGACTATATTGTTTTTTCCTTATTTTTGTATTTATAATAATTAATTACCCACATATTCTCTTTTTTATTAGCAATTTTCATTTCATCCTCTGAAATTAGAACTTCTTCCATTTTTTCACCTTGTCTAAGTCCAATAATTCTATGTTTTTTAGATATTTTATCTGCCAATTCTTTTATTTCATATTTTTTCATTTTAGGTACAAGTATTTCTCCTGTCTTAGCAGAGATTAAACATTGTAAAATGAAATCAACTGCTTCATTTACATGAAAGAAATATCTTTTCATAGATGGATGTGTCACTGACAAAGGTTTGTTATTTTTTAACTCTTCATTCCAAACTTCAAACACATTTCCTCTAGTTTCCATTACATTTCCTAAACGAATTGAAGTAAAATTAGTATAATCTGAATGAAATCCTGCCCAACTTGTTAGTCTTTCAGATAATTGTTTAGTAGTTCCATAAAGCGTAGATGGATTTGATGCTTTATCAGTACTAATATTGAAGAATTTTTTTGGTTTGTTTGTCATACACATTTTAATTAAATTTACTGAACCATTGATATTGGTATCAATTGTTTCAATTGGATTAAATTCAGAAATCTCAATATTTTTTACTGCAGCCAAATGAAAAACTATTTCTACTTCATGTATAGCCATTTCAATTCGTTCCTTATCTGTAACACTTCCTAATAGCAAACGCAGTCTATCATCATTAATAGAACGATTTAGTTGAAATAAAGCATGTTCATCAATATCTAATACTCTAACTGTTTTTACAGGGTATTCCAAAAGTTTTTTTGTAAGAGCAGATCCAATACTTCCTGCACCGCCTGTAACTAAAATTGTTTTATTTCTTAATTGCTTTGTAATGTTGACTTTATTATTAGATTTTTTCATTTTTATCAACAAGTATTAGTTTTCTAATATTTAAATTCTTTTTGGACTTAATTAATCCTATGATTAAGGGTTAATATCATCATGATGGTAAAGTTGTGTTAATTAACATTCATGAATTAAATTATTTATGTGGGTTTTTTGGTGATGTAAAAAAATTTCCAATGACTGAAAAATTTAGTAAATTAAAAATTGATGTTGAAGATTTATTTAATATTTTATTATGTTTCAAAACTAATTATTTTTTTAAGATATTTTTAATTAATTCTAAAGTTTTTTCTGTAGATTTTCCTCCATATTCTAGATTTTCTTTAATAAATTTTGCTCTACCAATTTTTAATTTTGCTTTTACTTCCTTATCATAAAGTGCTTTTTTAATAACTGTTAATGCATCTTCAGGTTTGTCAATAGTAAGCACTGCATTTGTTTGTATAAAATGAGGACCTAAATCATGTTTGATATGTAAAGGCAATACAACTGGTTTATCTAAAATAATGGCTTCTGTTATAACTGATGATAACATTGAAACAACTAATTTAGATTTTGCTAGTAATTCATAGGTATTTTTATTTTTATAGATTTTTACATTTGGAAGAAATTTATCAGCTAAAAGTTGGAAATTACTTAAATCTAATTGTGTTGGATGTTTTTTGATAATTATTTCTTCATTTGATTCTTTCAGTTCTTTTAATGATCTAAAAACACTTGTAATCATTTTTTCCCATTCTAAAAGTACATTATTGGATAAAAAATATGAATGAGATGTACTAGGTAATCCTGAACCCATTAATATGATATATTTTTCTTCAGTGTTTTTTTTCTGATTAAAAAGAATATCATATCTAGAACTACCAGAAATCACTAGAGGTTTTTCTGGAATTCCATGAAACGTTAATGCATTTTTTGCATGATTTCCATACAAAAAAAAATTATCTGCTATTAATTGTGATAAAAATTTTGAATATTTTTTAGATTCTTCCATTATAAATCCCCATTTTGAATCATGATGACTGGTATATCTTTTTTTTTGCAATTAAAAATAATACTTCGTTCAAATAATTGACTATCATCTAATGTTAGAATCATATCAAACTTTTGAGTTTTTAATTTTTCTTCAAAACTAGAAATATTCATTATTATTTCTGAAATTCTTTTTTCTGCTAAGTCTAATATTAGCAATTTAAAAATATCAGAAAAATTATATTTTTTTATACAAAAAATTGTTTCTTCATAAATTTCATCAAGATATTTTTTTATGTCAAAAATTTTCTTTTTTGATTCATTGTAGTCATTTTTTTTATCTAAATGCATTTTTTTAAAATTGATTTTTTTAGAAATTTCATATGATTCATTATTCCAAATTATTGGTCTTCTACTATTTAAAAAAATTAAATTATAATTTTCATCAGATAGACCTTTTAAAAGAGAATAATAATTAATTAATTGAAAATCTAATAGTAAAATAGTTTTTTTATTATTATGTTTTTCTTGAGTGTGTAAACGATTAATTTTAAATTTTATATCCCAATATTTTTCAACAAAATTTTTTAGAATAAAAAAATATTTTCTTTTTAATGCAATGTCATAAGTTTTTCCTAAAAAATCCACTCCAAAATGATATTTATCACCATGAAAATTATCCTTATTTGTTTTTTCAGTTTTAAAATATTCTGTTTTAATTTGATTAGTTTTCAAAATATTTTTTAAAATTTTATCAAAATATGTATCACCATTTTCATTGATTACAGCTATTTCAGGATCAGTATTTTCAATAATTTTATCAATTAAGATGATTTTATGAATTAATGGAAGTAATGATAAAAATAATTCTTTTTCCATTAATAATGACAAATTAATTCCTTTGAACTCTAATTTTTTTTCTAAATGTTTCAGTAATCCCCAATTCATAGAAATATCGTTTGCTATTGTGTTTATGAACATAAAATCATCCCAATTTACCCAATTGGTTGTATCAGTAGGAATAATATTTTTACTTAAAAGATATTTTTCAACTTTGAAATTTAGAGGAAAAATTTTACAATTTTTTTCAGTAAGTATTTTTATATTTTTAGGAATTTCATCTAAAAAAAATATTTTTGCCATTTGTTCTTAAAAATTTTATAAATATAAAAACTAGACTAGAATTTTCAAATTAATTTATTAGTTTAATATATTTTTTACAAAAAAAATATTCATTTTTGATGCAAATATTATGAAAATAGTTCAGTTTTTCTAAAAATTAGAAAATACCATTGTATAAAATTAATACCAATGAAGAGTATTCACTCAATTAATCTTTAAACTCGTTTGACAAAATTGAATATAAATTTGCATCAACATATTCTCCATTTTGAATAAAATGATTTCTTAAAATTCCATCTTTTTGCATTCCTAATCGTTCAACAAGCATTGACTGACCAATATTTTTAATATTTATGATACTATAGATCTTGTTTAATTTCAAATCTTTAAATGCAAAATTTAATAGAAGTTTTTCAGATTCTAAAGCAGTTTTCCCATCCCAAAAATTTGGATCGCCAATAATTATTCTTAAAAATGCATTTTTTTTAGTCCAATCAATTTTTTGTAACCCACATATTCCAACAGATTGATCATGGTTTTTTTCTATAATTGTAAATAATTTATTTTTTTTATCATCAATAGGGTATAATTTTTTAATTTTTTCTATAGGTAAACAACATTCAGAAGAATCAAGAAATTTAATAATATTTGAATCAGATAGCCAATTTGCTAAAAGAGTATATGTTTGATCTTTCATTGGATCTAAATACAATTTATTTCCCATCAAAATATCAAATACCATATTAAAGTAAAATAAAATATAAAGTATTAATTATTTTACATTAAAACAATTCTTAGTCATAAGTTGTTACCCATCTTACTAATCTATCCATTACAAACATTCCATCCCATGGATTTTCATATGTACTCATATCACCTATAGTTGGTGAACGGTCACCACCTTGAAGAGAGAGAGTATCAATTAATTTCAAGCGTTTTTCTTTATTCATTACAATTCCAATTGTTTGGATTTTTTTATTGTTAAATGTGGATAAAGAATTTGCATTTAAAATAGATTTTATAAATACAACTCTAGAAAAACATGGTTTTTCTAATTCATCATTTTCAGAAATTATTACTGTCCAACTAGTATCTTTTGAGGAAAAAACATTACCAGAAAATTCATTTTCTGAACGTATTTCATGAATTTCCATAGCTTTTGATTCAGAAATAGATTTTTTTGGAATTAATTTATTTACTTTATCCATTGCAATAGAAAGTTTTTCTCCAAATGAATTTAGAATATCTTTATTTTCAGTTTCAACAAAAATTGTATGGGGAGATGAACATGCATTTTGATCAAATATTGAAATATCAAAAGCTAATTTTAATACTAAATCTGGTTTAGAAGTAGATTCTTCATCTAAAATTACGTATGAATACTTTGGTCCAAAAACTATATCCTCACAAAAAGGTTTTTTTGAAGTAGAAATAATAGATGAAACCGCATCAAGTCCACCCCAGATTATTCTTACATCAGCATTTTCAGAAATTAATTTTTGGTTTTGTTCATCATCTTTTTCTAAATAAATAATTGAAATTGTTTTTACTAATTCTTCACCCAATAATTTTTCTGTATTTGTTTGTTTTAGTAAATTAACTAAATCTAATAAATTTTCATAATTTGAAGGTGCTTTAATTAAAGAAACATTTTTTGTTATTAATGCTTGAATAATTGAAAAAATTCCTAATTCATCAACA
>Ga0233434_1001437_pt1 | contig 23254 bp, 21 predicted proteins | sample SI_122_August201_4_FD_182738 | JGI IMG/M metagenome (GOLD analysis project Ga0233434, IMG submission 182738) | Seawater microbial communities from Saanich Inlet, British Columbia, Canada - SI_122_August2016_120_MG | ecosystem: Environmental > Aquatic > Marine > Inlet | place: Canada: British... | reverse complement strand
AAAGCGGGATGCTTTGGGTAGGCTCACTCAAAATCAATGCTACTGTTGAAGTGCGGTACAGATCTTCCATCATGGTTATCGACTCGTTGAGCCGTTGGTGCAATCGACAAAGATTAGTACCATGAGTTTTCAACTTCAAGGGACAACTTTTTATATGTTTGATGGGGTCCACTGCATTAATAACTTCCAGCAAAGCCAGGTCTTCCGGTGGTTGCGCCAGCACATAGCCCCCATGCAAACCTTTCTTGGATATAACTACTTCATGCTTGGCTAAAGCCAGCAAAACTTTGGACAAATAATGTTCAGGAACCTTGGTCCACTTGGAAATTTCTACTGTGGTGTGAGGCTTATCTGAGTTCTGGGCCAAACAAACAACGGCCCGCAATGCATATTCTGCAGTCTGAGAAATCATAATGCCTCTTTAATAGATAAATTTATCTTGACATCTACTATAACATATTCTATATTTGAACCACACAAAAGATAAACATATCTTTTTATCCCGCATAGGGCATTCAGTATTTACCGGTTCGCATTTGAACTCACTTTTAGAGCCCGTAGCAGGAAATTTTCAGGATACACCACGGTTTTTAAAACCATACCAATCTGTTTCATTAAACTGTTTCAATTTTTTCAATCTTTAGGAGGATTGCAAATGAAAAAACGGGGAAGTTCACTAACCACTGCTTTAATCGCACTTGCTATGATTGCCGGGTTCGGCACCAACGCGGCTTTCGCCGGCGTCACAGCAAAACTGACCACCGCCCCCAACGTTCCGCCTGCCGTAAAACGCGGCGCAGATACTGTTGTTATCAATTTACAGGCCAAAGAATATGTTGGAGACTTGGCTGAAGGTGTGAAATATAATTTCTGGAGTTATGGTGGAACTGTTCCTGGCCCTATGGCACGGGTTCGAGTTGGAGACAGCATTGAATTCCATTTATCCAATGCAAAGGACAGCACCCAACCTCATAACATCGATATTCATGCTGTTAATGGACCCGGCGGCGGCGCTGCTTTCACCGCAGTCGACCCTGGACAGGAAAAAGTCTTCACTTTCAAAGCCAAGGCAGCCGGACTTTTCATCTACCATTGTGCAGCAGGTGCTATCGTTGATCATATCTCCAACGGTATGTACGGTCTGGTTCTGGTCGAGCCTGAAGGCGGGCTCGCCAAAGTTGACCGTGAGTATTATGTGATGGAGAGTGAGTTTTTCACTTCTGAGCCTGAAAATGGCGTTGCAGCATTTGATATTCAGAAAGGCCTTGATGAGCACCCCACTCATGTCGTTTTCAACGGTAAAACCGGTAGCTTGCTTGGCAAAAACGCTTTGAAAGCCAAAGTTGGCGAAACTGTAAGAATCTATTTCGGCAACATCGGACCCAATGGCATTTCTTCCTTCCACATCATTGGAGAAATTTTCGACAAGGTTTATAACGAAGGCGGATTCAATGGTGCTGCTGGCAAGAGCATTCAAACCACGCTGGTTCCTTCAGCGGGTGCAACGGTTGTTGAATTCAAAGTCGATGTACCGGGGGCCTATGCTCTGGTCGATCACAGCATTTACCGGGTTGCCAAAGGTGCCATCGGGCACTTAGTAGTTGAAGGTAAAGATGACCCTAGTGTCATCCGACAGGGAAAATAATCCCCCCTTCCTGACACAAACTAGGGCGGGAGCATTCTGCTTCCGCCCTTCCGGTTTTCCTCCACAGCATTTACGCACAGAGCCTCACTGATCAACAACTCTGCTTATTTCTTTTGTAATGAAACTCCTTGCCTAGTAGACTGACATAAAAGTTTTATCATTCTATTCTGTAATTTGCATAACCCGGAGTCTCATTCATGAAAGCATCTGATCTTTTTGTCCGCTCTCTGGAACAAGAGGGGGTGGAATTTATTTTTGGCATCCCTGGAGAAGAAAATCTCGATTTTCTGGAATCTTTAAGAACATCCAAAATCAAGCTGATTCTAACCCGCCACGAGCAAGGTGCCGGGTTCATGGCCGCAACTTATGGAAGACTGACCGGAAAAGCTGGGGTCTGTCTTTCTACACTCGGCCCTGGTGTGACCAATTTTGTGACAGCAGGTGCTTATGCGCAACTCGGGGCCATGCCCATTCTCATGATATCCGGCCAAAAGCCCATTAAAAAAAGTAAGCAGGGGCGTTTTCAAATCATCGACGTTATTGAGATGATGCGACCTATCACCAAGTTCACCAAACAAATCGTGCATGGAAACAATATACCCGTGCTGGTTCATGAAGCCATGCGTATTGCCCGGGAAGAAAGACCGGGGGCGGTGCATTTGGAATTGCCCGAAGATATTGCCGCCGAGGAGTGTCATACCCTCCCCTTCGAAACCGTGACCACCCGAAGACCGCAGCCTGATGAAAAAGCCATTGAGAAAGCCGTAGAAATGATTGGCTCGGCAAAACATCCGCTCTTGCTCATCGGAGCCGGGGCTAACAGATACCGCACCTGCGGTGCCTTGGATAAATTCATGAACAAGACAGGAATTTATTGCTTCAACACTCAAATGGGTAAAGGGGTCATTGATGAAAGTCACCCCCACTTTTTAGGCACCGCCGCGCTCTCCACCAAAGACTACCTGCACTGCGCTATCGACCGCGCCGACCTGATCATTAATGTGGGGCACGATGTCATCGAAAAACCTCCTTTCTTCATGTCCATAGGGGGAGCCAAAGTGATTCACATTAACCATTTTTCTTCCAATATCGATGAAGTTTATTTTCCTCAATTGGATGTTGTCGGAGACATTGCCGGGAGCATTGAAAAGCTGACTCAAAAACTGGAAAAATCTAAGAACTGGGACTACAGCTATTTCGAGCGGGTCAAAACCGAAGTCGAATTACACTTAAAAGAGAAAAGTGAGGATAGCCGCTTCCCGGTCATTCCTCAGCATCTTGTCATGCAAGTTCGTCAAGCCATGCCAAACGATGGAGTCATTGCGCTGGATAACGGTGTCTACAAAATCTGGTTTGCCCGCAATTATAAAGCCTTTCTGCCAAATACCGTTTTACTGGATAATGCCTTGGCAACCATGGGGGCTGGGCTGCCTTCGGCGATCGGAGCTAAAATCGTTCATCCCGATAGAAAGGTGATGGCGATCTGCGGTGACGGAGGTTTTATGATGAACTCTCAGGAAATGGAAACCGCTGTTCGGCTGGGTTTAGATCTGGTAGTGATGATCCTCCGCGATGATGCCTATGGAATGATAAAATGGAAACAGGCTGGAATGGGTTTTCCTGACTTTGGCCTTGACTACGGGAACCCTGATTTTGTTAAATACGCTGAGTCCTATGGTGCTACAGGACATCGCCTTAAGTCTACCGAGCAACTGCCTGATCTTCTCAATGAATGCCTCGATGCCAAAGGAGTGCAACTGATCGAAGTTCCCGTAGATTATTCGGAAAATGAAAAAGTATTGATTGACGAACTGAATGCAAGAACCTGTATCCTGTAAATTCAGATGAATTGCAAATTAGTCCCGGCGGCAAACTGGAAAATTTAACCAAGGAAAGTTCCATGACCAAACGCTTAAAAGTAAACTCGCCCTACGACGGTCATTTAATTGCTGAAATTGATTTAGATGGTGAGGATCGAATAGAAAGCGCCCTGGCAGCCGCTCATCAATTGGCAAAGAGTCAGGACAAAATTCTTCCCGCTCACAAACGAATCGAGATATTGGGCAAAACTGCAGACTTGGTTCAAGCTAAAGCGGAAGAGTTTGCCCGCCAGTCGGCAGAAGAAGGTGGAAAGCCTTTGATCGATTCCCGCATCGAGCTTGCAAGAGCTATTCAGGGCATCCGTGAGGCGGCACAATCTATCAGTCAGTTGACCGGGCATGAAATCCCCATGAACCTGACACCCTCATCCATGAATAGAATGGCCCTGACCACCCGCGAACCCATTGGTGTGGTCGCCGCCATCAGTGCTTTCAACCACCCATTCAATTTGATTGTCCATCAAGTGATTCCTGCAGTAGCGGTGGGGTGCCCGGTTATTGTAAAGCCCGCACGTGCAACGCCTCTCTCATGCCTTAATCTTGTCCAATGTTTGTATGAAGCTGGGTTGCCGGAGGAATGGTGTCAGGCGGTTGTTTGTGAAAGTTCTCTGGCTGAAAAACTAGTGACCGATCCTCGAGTCGCATTTTTCTCATTCATAGGTTCTGGAAAAGTTGGATGGAAGTTAAGATCCAAGCTGGCCCCAGGTACCCGATGCGCATTGGAACATGGTGGTGCGGCACCCATCATCGTCGATCATGATGCCGATATGGAAGATGCTCTGCCCCTGCTTGCCAAAGGTGGTTTTTATCACGCTGGACAAGTGTGCGTTTCCGTACAAAAAGTATTTGTACACGAAAGCCTTGTCGATAATTTTTCAAAAGAATTGGTTAAACTGGCCGAGAAACTTGTGGTGGGCGACCCCACTGATGAAAAAACGGAAGTGGGCCCGCTGATTCAGGAAGCAGAAGTAGATCGTGTCGATCAATGGGTGAACGAAGCGAAAGAGGCAGGCGCGAAAATTTTGACCGGGGGTAAAAAAATCGGCACCACCTGCTACGCTCCGACTGTCATCCTCAACCCTTCAGATGAAACCTCGGTATCTGCCTATGAAATATTCGGACCGGTCATCAACATATATTCATTTAAAGACCGTTTGGAAGCAATCGAAAGGGCCAACCTCACTCCCTTTTCTTTTCAAGCAGCAGTGTTTAGCCAAAATATCGATACCGCTCTGGACACCGCTAAAAGAATCAATGCATCCGCTGTCATGATCAACGATCATACCGCGTTCCGAGTCGATTGGATGCCGTTCGGCGGCCGTAAAGCTTCCGGGCTGGGGGTTGGGGGAATTCTTCCCACCATGATAGAAATGACCGAAGAAAAGCTTTTGGTGTTTCGATCAAAATTTATTTAACACAAAGAATGTTCATGCCTCTCATCATCTTTATCGTCCTTGCTCTTATAAATTCTCCACAGCAAGGTTGGGCAGAACCAACACCTTCCACGGCCGAATCTTCCATGGTCCGCATTCCTGCGGGAAATTATAAAATGGGTTTCAAAACCGATCAGGCTTTGTCGGAGTGCGCCAAACATAATGACCCCTGTAAAAGGAAGTGGTTTGCTGATGAAGAACCTATTCACTCCATTTACCTTGATTCTTTTTTAATCGATAAAAATGAAGTCACTCAGGAAGTATTCTCAAGAAAAACAGGAAATAATCCATCAGAGTTTAAAGGTGACTTGGCAGGAAGCCCAGCAATACTGCAAGTCAACGGGTAAACGTCTACCGACGGAAGCCGAATGGGAAGTTGCCGCCAAAGGAGGAAAAGAAATAATTTATTCATGGGGCAATGAAGTTCAATCTGAAAAAGCTAATTTTTGTGATCACCATTGCGAAAAAAGATGGAACGCAAAACAATTCAAGGATGGATTCGAAACTACAGCTCCGGTAGGGAGCTTCCCCCCGAATGGATATGGTTTGTATGACATGGGAGGCAATGTCTATGAATGGGTATTCGATTGGTATGGAAAAGAATATTATCGGCATTCGCCAACCAAAAATCCCACAGGTCCATCGACAGGTAAGTACAAGGTCATGCGTGGAGGTTCGTGGATCAATTACGCGGTCGGCACTCGACCCAATGACCGCACCGATGCCAAACCTGGTAAGCGATTAAACTTTGCCGGTTTTCGTTGTGTAAAATAATTTGTTTTGGGAATTATAAATTCCCAGCGCACCTGAATCCCGCTCCGTCTGCTTTAAGCAGAAAGTGCGCATCCTTTCGGTTAGCCGATCTCATGCTGGAAATACCCTGATTCCAGGCACCACCACGATAAACCTTTTGCGTGATGGAAAATGCCCCAATACAATTTTCCCCGCTACAAGTATCCAGCTCCGACCGTGGCCCTTGCGGGTCTTGCTCTGGCCCCATCAAATAATAGTTTTCACTGACGGCCATCCAGTCCAACACCCACTCGCTCACATTGCCTGCCATATCGTAAAGCCCAAAAGCATTGGGGGGAAAAGACCCTACTGGAGCAGTATTTTTAAAGCCGTCTGTGATGCTAGCTTTCCGGTTGTTGAGGTCGCAAGTGCTATCACAGAAATTCGCTTCCTTGCCGGTGACATTGTCTCCCCAATAATAGTCGCCTTGCGTTCCGCCACGGATCGCATATTCCCATTCCGCTTCTGTCGGCAGTCGCAAGCCCAGTTTTTTGCAATAGTCTCTGGCTCCCTCCCACGATACCGTGTCCACCGGCATATCTCCTCCCACGTATTGCGAAGGGTTATAGCCCATAACAGTTTGAAAAAACTTTTGCCTCACTTCATATTTCGCCATCTTAAAAGAAGATATGCACACCTTATGCACCGGTCGCTCATCGGGGTCACCCAACTCGCTCCCCATCTGAAAACATCCTTCGGGGATGACAACCAGTTCCAACTCTGGTTTCGCCTTGCCGGTAGCAATAATTTTTTTCATCACATCGGTCTTCAGAGTTTCAACTTTTTCACGGGTAGCGGCGGGTATTCCAGAATACTGGATCCGCGTTCGACTTTTCCGATAGAGCTTCATTTTCCCAGTTTTTTTCAGAAACACTCGGTAATGCGGAACGGGTCCTTCATGGTCTTTTTTTAAAAACTGGCTGAACGCATCATCACTTTGTCCCGATTCATCCACAGCCATAACAGTTTCATCTACCAGCTCTGCTTCTAATATACCGGCTTCGGTGTGAACCCGAATGTCTCGCCCAGTAGCTAATGGCATCGCTAAAATTGTATTCAACAGTTTTTCTGCTTCGACAAACTTCCCCAACTTTATCTTTGTATTAGCCTGGGCTATCAACGCCATAAAGTTATCCGGTTCTTTTTCGAGAACGGCACTAAAAATTTCCTCGGCCTTATCGTACTCCCCCAGTAAAAAGGCCTTTTCACCATCCGCTGAGGTATCTGGGTATTCTTCTGCCGAGACAAGACCGGTCATCAGGATAGACAAAGCTATTGCACATATATAATTAAACATGAGCCTCTTCATAAGTTCAAAATCAATCGTTCAAGGTTATTTCAAATACCCGATAGGTTTTTTATACTTGCTGGCTCAAAATTTAAGCTCTCCGTATCAAAACACAGGTTCAGACTATTTAATTACTCAATCACAATCAAATAAAAAATGTTTAAGCCGTTGAGTTATCTTTGATTTTCGCCAGAACCTCTAAAACTCCTTCCATATCATATTGATCTGCAAGAGTTCTAAGGTGTACTGCCAAAGGCTTACAATTCTCACCCGCTTGCTCAAGATCAGCAAGTAATTTTTCAAGGCTTGTTATGCTATACAAGCCTGCCGCATCTTTTAGAGAATTCAATAATTCTGCAGGTAATTTGAAAGAAGAGAAACCCAGGTCTTCAGTTTTAGTTTGTTGCGATTCCACCAATTCCTGTTCCGCGTAGATATAGTCAATGTCCAGAAGATTTTTAAAATGGCAACTTGAACAACTCATCAAATTACTACCCGATAAGCGCGGGTCGAAAAACAAAACCGAACCCAGTTTTTCTTTTTTGGGTGTGGGAGGGTTATCAGCTGGATAAGGCATATCCGGCAAAGGCTCATAAACGACTGCCCATGCGGTAAAACCCGATAAAACATAAAATTGTAACAAAAGCCCAACAAGAATGTTTCTGAATACTTTCATTAGAGCCCGGAAGTTTAATTTAATTTGACTTTACCCACATATTGACACCCAATGTCAATTAAATCAACCAAAGATTTTATTCAGCAATAATTTATAAGTCATCCAGTTATTTTCAGAGGAATACTGATTTAAAATTTTCCATCTGTAGTGCCAACCTTTTTTCTGCTAGAATTTTGAATTTATTAATCTTTCTGCCAAGCAATGATGAAAACATGGGTTCTAATATTAGTGATCTCTCTGGGAGTCACTGGTTGCTCCAAAGGCTTAAATGAATCTCCCTTGAATTTACTGCCGGGAGCTGAACCTTCGGCAAAATCACGCAACGATCTAGGTATCGAGCACTACCAATCTGGGAGATATTTAGACGCCACACTGCATTTCAATCAGGCAAACTTTGCCGACCCGACCTCAGGCGAAATTCACTTCAATCTTGGCCTTGCCTACCTTCAGAGAGACCGCAAAGAAAAAGCCATCAAAAATTTTCGTCAGGCGCGAAAGTTGGCCAAGGGAAATCTTGGAATTCTCGAATCTCCAATACTGAAAGAACTGTTACAGAAAAATCAGGGGTAATCAGGTTTTCTTATATTCAGTTTTTTCATTCGTGACAACAAAGTTGTGGGAGGGGTACCAAGTAGCTGAGCCGCACCATCCTGACCGAAAACCTTCCAGCCGGTTTTCTTTAGCGCATTTAAAATATTTTCCTGATCCAATATTCTGATTTCCTCAAAGGACAATATTTTTTGATTTTTATCCCATTCTTTATCAATGACTATTTTTTTATCGCCTTGTTTTTTTGGCAGATCAAACTTCAACTTTCCCTTTTGAGAAATAATAACGGAACGTTCGATAATATTTTGCAACTCTCTTACGTTTCCAGGCCAATCATAGTTCATTAACTGGAGCACATTGGCTTTACTCAACTGAGGCTCCTGTGTCTTGAACTTTTTCGCAGCAAGCTTTAAAAAATGCGCCGCTAATAATGGAATATCGTCTTTTCTTTTCGCAAGCGATGGCACGTCTATAGGGAAAACATTTAAACGATAATAAAGGTCTTCTCTAAAGTTCCCCCGCTCCACCTCTAAATTTAAATCGCGGTTACTTGCGGCAATGATCCGAACATCTACGTTACGTGTCCTCTCATCTCCAACTCGTTCGAAGGTGCCTTCCTGCAAAACCCGGAGCAGCTTGCTTTGCAAATCCAATGGGATTTCACCAATCTCATCGAGAAACAGAGTTCCCTGATTGGCTAGTTCAAATCGACCTGCCCTGTCCCGAACCGCTCCGGTAAAAGCTCCCTTAATATGACCAAAAAACTCACTCTCATACAGCTCTCGAGGAATGGAGGCGCAATTGACCCGAACCATGGCATGTCGACTTCGGGAGCTCCGACTATGAATCTCATGCGCGATTAATTCTTTCCCCGTTCCAGACTCCCCAGTGATGAGAGAACTCGCATCCGTTGGAGCGACCATCTCAATTTGACGGAGAATTGTTTGTAAAGCAGGGCTTTTCCCAACGATGTCTCCGAAAGCCTGAAGCTCAATCACCTCTTCATAAAGATATTCTTTCTCAATCACCAATTGCTCCCGCAATCTACATATTTCCTTAAAGGCCTTTTCCTTTTCTTCTTCAATTCTTTTCCGTGCTGTAATATCACGAGAAAACGAAACCGCATATTCCAGACCATCGAATTCAACAAAATTTGCTGTCACCTCAACAGGAATAAGAGATTTACTCCTGGTTTGATTACGTGCCTCAAAAGTAATACTTTTCTCTTTTCGCAATTCTTTCCAGAATTTAGACCATGTTTTCTTATTCGAGTCCGGGTCAATATCTTGAACGGTGAGACCGATCAATTCATTTTCAGAATAACCCAACTGTCTGCAGGCAGAATCATTAGCCTTTAGAATCACTCCTTTACTGTCATGAAAGATGATCGTATCCGCAGATTGTTGAATGGTGAACCGGGCCAGCTCCAATGATCTTTTCTTATTTATATCTATTCCCACTTTTATAGAACACCTCTTGAGTTAAATAGCTTCACCCATTAAATTTATACTAATTTTCGTATTTTAACTACTAAATCTCATAAACTACGATATTAAGTAGAACACCAAAAACCAACAAACCCTTAGACAGCAATGATTTATGAAATGGCATGATCCATGCTATGCATAACGATATAAGCTTGTTAAATATCAAGGAGGTGCAACATGATGCCGAAAACAACTACCACTCAAATCCAACTTAAAGGGCTGGACCATTTTGCCTTGAACGTAAAAGATATGAAGCGGTCAGAAGAGTTTTACCAGCAAGTGCTGGGATTTCCTGTCATTAACAGAACCCAAACTCAAGCAGGCTTGCAGCATATTGAGATGGATGCTGGAAATGTAGCAATCGCTCTTTTTGAATCACCCGAATTAGGTTTGAAGGCAGCACACAAAACCATGACGGATGACGGGTACCTGCATTTCGCTTTCGGCACCACTTACTACAAGTTTGATGCCACTCTTCAGACGCTTAAAGAGAGCGGAGTTGAAACAGACGGTGAACCTCGAGACTGGGGCAGTAGTGTATCCATTTATTTTCGTGATCCGGATGATCATCAATTGGAAATCAATTTCGCAAAATAAAGGAATATCATCATGATTCAAGACAAAGCTGTTTTGGATTTTAAAATTTACCCCCCCCGAATCACAGGGGGTGGGCCAGTTTGACGGAGGCCGTATTACCGAGACCAAGCCTATCGGGTTCCCTCATGAAGGTCCGGCGATTAAAAATCTTGGGCCTCTGTTTTACTGGGCTTGGGCCACTGCCAAAGGATATGGAAAAATCGGACTCCATCCGCATCAGGCTTTCGAGATTATGAGCTATGCCCTGAAAGGAGAAATCGGCCATTACGACACCTTAGGAAACCGGAGCCGGGTTCAGGCAGGTGGAGCCCAAGTCATGCAAACGGGTTCAGGGGTTTCACACGAAGAAGAGACGGTGGGGGACAATACTGATTTTTTCCAAATTTGGTTTGACCCCAATATCAGAAAAACGCTTCAGAGTGAGCCGACTTATAGCGAGCATAAGAATGAAGACTTCCCCATTGAGTCAAAAGACGGCGTTACTCTAAAAACCGTCATAGGAGACAATTCACCGGTCACTCTGGTTTCCGATGTGGTCATGAAAGATATCTCCATCGAGTCCGATCGACAGTTCCAGTATCGGCTTAGTCAGGAAAAAACTCTGGCTCTGGTGGTCATCTCTGGCAAAGGGCTTTTGTTCGACATGCAGACCGGATCAAAACATTCTGTAAACAAAAAAGACTTTGCATTGATCCATGCCAGAAAGTATGGAAACATTTCAATGCACGCCGATTCCAGCTCTCTATTACGTGTCGCAGCGATAGAAGTGCCAGCAAAGGTGGACTATCCCCTGTACCGAAATCAATAGAAAGGAAAACAAATGAAAACATTTTTTCAGACTGATGAATGCATAAACAATCTCATCATTCGCGTGATGCTTGGAATCGTTATATTCCCTCACGGTGCTCAAAAACTCCTTGGGTGATTCGGAGGATATGGGCTTGAAGGTACTCTGGGGTTTTTTACAAACCAAATGGGAATGCCAATGGTCATTGCCATTCTGGTTATTCTGGGTGAATCACTGGGGGCATTAGGGTTGATCACCGGATTTTTGACCCGTTTTTGCGCAGCAGGAATTCTAATCATCATGACAGGTGCCATCGTCATGTCTCATGCGGGCAATGGCTTTTTTATGAACTGGTCGGGAAAACAAGGCGGAGAAGGTTTTGAATATCACCTTCTGGCCATTGCCTTGTGCATTCCTCTTCTAATAAGTGGTGGAGGGCTGTTTTCTGCCGATGGTTTTATCACAAAACGTTTCCCCTTTTTACTGAGCGGAAAAACTATTAATTAAAAAATCACTAACTAAAGGATTCATTATGGAATTTTCAGAAATTGTTCAACAACGTCGATCTGTTAAATCCTATCAGCCCGATAAAGAAATCAGCGATGCTGAGTTAAAGGAATTAATGCAGGAAGTGGTGTTGAGCCCAAGCTCTTTCAATCTGCAACACTGGGCATTTATCACTGTCCGAGACACAGACCTTAGAGAGAAAATCCAGGCTGCCGCCTGGGGCCAGGAACAGGTAAAAACCTGCTCGGTATTACTGTTTATTTGCGGAAAATTAAACGCCCATCAGGATGCTCCTGGAATCTACCAAGGCGTCGATCAGGGAATACAAGATAAGGTCCTTCCCTTGATCAAAGGTTTCTACAACGGCAAGGACCAACTGCAAAGAGATGAAGCTATCCGCAGCGCATCTTTGGCCGCCATGACTTTAATGCTGTCGGCCCAGAGCCGGGGATGGGCCACCGCGCCAATGATCGGTTTCGATCCAGAAGCAGTGTCCCAACTGGTAAACCTCAAGCCAAATTATATTCCAGTCATGATGATGGCTGTTGGGTTTAAGAAAGACGACTCCCGACCCAGGGATTACCGCCGACCTATTGAGGAAGTGGTTAGAATTAACACTCTCGATGGCCCCGGCTTGATGGGGTAGACAATAAAAAATCGATCTATAAGTTTTATTTTCTGTTTCGTATTTCTTTCTCTCGACGCTTTTGGGAGTGATATACTGTTGGCTCCACACTAACAAGGAAGGCGTACAATGATCATCGTAATGTCCCCGGATGCAACTCCGGAACAGGTAAAAAAGGTAGAAGACACCATCCATGAGCTTGGTTACACTCCGCATGAAATTGCTGGTGTGGAACGCAAAGTGATAGGAGCCGTGGGTGATGAACGGGGCAAAGATCGTCTGCAATCCATAGAAACTATGGGTGGGGTCGAAAGTGTATTTCCCATTCTCAAACCCTACAAACTGGCCAGTCGGGAAGTAAAATCTACCCCCTCTGTAATTAAGGTTGGTGGGGTTGACATCGGCGGACCTGCTATCGCCATCATCGCAGGACCCTGCTCAGTGGAAAGTAAGGAACAGATATGCACCACTGCGAACCTGGTTAAAAGTGCCGGGGCTAATTTTCTTCGAGGGGGTGCCTACAAACCTCGAACTTCCCCCTATAGTTTTCAGGGAATGGAAGAGGATGGACTCAAACTACTGGCCGCCGCCAAAGAAGTTTCTGGCTTACCCATTGTCACAGAAGTGATGAATCCACGCGAAATTGATTTGGTCGCAAAATATGCCGACGTGATTCAGGTCGGAGCCCGGAACATGCAAAATTTTTCATTATTAAAAGAACTGGGAAAGATCGACAAACCCATTCTTTTAAAACGCGGCATGATGAATACCATTCAAGAGTTTCTCATGTCGGCCGAATATGTTCTTTCCGAAGGCAACAACAAGCTGATTCTTTGCGAACGAGGCATCCGCACCTTCGAGACCGCGACACGAAATACTCTTGATATCAGCTGTATACCCGTCTTGAAAAAAGAAACCCATCTTCCCATCATTGTTGATCCCAGCCATGCAACCGGCCATTGGGATATGGTTGAATCCATGTCACGCGCATCCATTGCCGCTGGTGCTGATGGGCTGATCATTGAGGTTCACCCCGATCCCGTCAAAGCCTTTTCTGACGGACCACAATCTCTGAAGCCCGCAAAATTTTCCAGCCTTATGGAAAACCTTCGGCCCTTCGCCGAACTAATGGGCCGAACCCTCTAGCGAGGGAGGCAATAGCAGTTGAGCGACAGAGCTGACTGCCCGCAAGATAATGAGTTAGTTTCTTCCAAGTATGTCCAATTCGCCCACAGCAAAAAAGAACAAGGCAACTTGAGCCAAGAAAACCAATTGCCACCGCGATAAAACCATTGCAAGTTGGCCTCACGCCGAGCTGTGAGAAAGAACAAGACAACTTGAGCCGAGAAAACCATTTTCCACCCCGATAAAGCCATTGCAAGTTGGCCCCACGCCAAGTGGTAAGTTCTTGAATTTCTAGGATTTTAGGTTTATCCTGAATCAGCTTTGACCAGAAAAAAAATAACCTGTTTATAATTTCTTAATCAGGTTTAATAATATTTCAGCTCAGTGCTCTCTAATGAGTGATTTATATCAATCCAACCGAAAACTTGCCGAAACCTACCGGCATCAACTTCAACAAAAAATAGTTTCTCTTCATCAGGCAGAGCACTCGCCCAACAACGCTGAAATCGATCCGCAAAAATTTTATCTGGGCTTTAAAGACCGAGCTATTGAACTCGTCCAGAAAGAAACGGAACTACTCCAAAAAGAATGCGCTAACTCAGACAACTGCCACCTGTTATTGCTCAAGCAAACCGCATTGGTCGACACACTTATTCAAGCCAGTTTTTATTCAGCGGTCTGGTATTTTAATCATCAGCATGATCAGCAATGGACCACGCAATCGGTTCCAATAGCTATAGTCGCTCGGGGTGGGTATGGCAGAGAGGAAATGTATTTCCGATCGGACGTAGACATCCAGATTATTTCGCAATCATCTCTTAGCGAAGACGATAAAAAAACTGCTGAGGAAATCATCCGACATTTTGAGTACTTGTTCATCTTTCAGGATATTTTTCCTTCTTCCATCAATTCCTGCTACACCGAAAATGAAACGTTTGAGCGAGATCTTGACCCTACAAAGGTCCCTGAGTTTTTAGCGCTTTTAGAACATCGCTTTGTAGCCGGAAACTCTCTAGTCTACAGGGAATTCAAGAGCTCCATTAAAACGGTCAGCCTGCTTTATCATGACGAGATTCAAAATCATTGCTTGAGCCATGACGGATGCTACGAGGTGCAGAATACCGTCTTCCAACAGGAACCGAATATCAAGGAGGAAATGCGCCGCCTATACTGGGCGTTGGTCTCTATACGTTTCCTGCAAAACCTGAAAACCACCAACCAGTTTGAATTGCTCAATGAATTGTTTTCCAAGAACCTGCTGAGTCCGCTGGCCTATAAAAGCATGCAGAACGGGTTCCATCTATTGTCCCGAATTCGTTTATTCCTGCACACTTTCCAAAAAGGAACCCACAGAGATACTATGAGCTATGAGGTTCGGGAAAAGATTGCCACGTCTTTAGGGTTTGATGTTAAGACCTTTTTTCAAAAATATTTTTTCGAGGGGGTTTATCCTCTTAAGCGGTTCAGTCGAAACCTATACTGGGAGAGCATGGCGGCAGACACCAAGAAAAAGAAAAGCCTGTCAGAGTTCTTCTCCCTCAATTCGCAAAATCAAGTTTACTTTGAGAAAAGCCCCGAGAGCTTGTACACCCAGGATCCGCTATGGTTCTTCAAGGTTTTCATATGGGTTGCTGAAAGAGATTATTATTTATCCTATGAAGTGATCCGTGCCGTTGAACAACATGTCGATCAAGCATATCCCATTTTCATGGATGAAGAATCCAAACTGGAAATCCAGAACTGCTTCAAACGTTATATCCGGGGGAAATATTTTGCAAAAGCCCTTCGCCTGCTCCATGAATTCGGGATATTGGGGGATTATTTCATTCCCGCGTTCAATAATCTGAAAGGTATGTTGCAGGATATTTATGTGCATAAATTCCCAACGGATATTCATATTCTTTCCGCTCTGGATGTCTTAAACGGACTGGAGTTTCGGGAAACAGCGGACCCCTTCCTCTCTGAGCTTTATCACTCCCAAAGAGATAAAACAGCTCTTAAGCTTGCTGTTTTACTGCATGACATCGGCAAAGGCGCAAAGGTTGGCGATCAGAACGAAGAGTTGGTTGGAGCACGAATGATTCCACAGATTCTAAACAGCCTTGGCTATAGTGACAAACCCAAAAGAGTAGACGATGTTTCTTTCTTAGTGGAAAAACATTTGACCATGTATGACCTGATGCTTCTTGATCCTGAAGCCGACGACACTTATGACATGGTGCTTGACCTCGTCAGTCATGACAAGGAGAGGCTCAAGATGCTGATTCTGCTCACCCATGCAGACCGTGGTGGAACCAAAATGGATATGTCCTCCTCACAAATCAAACAGCTGAAACTATTTTACCAGTATACCCTGCACCACAAGAAACGGGCGAGCGTTCCCAACAACATAAAGCTAGAATTCCTGAAAATGGTTCGCCTGCCTCGGGAACTGCAAGCGCAACTGGAAATTTATTATAAATTTATCCAGTCACGAGAACCTTTCTTAGCCGAAATGCTTTTCAGGCCGGGGCAACCTTCTGAACTGATTGTCTGCACACAGGATGCACGAGGATTTCTGCATAAAATTTCTGCAGTATTGGCTTTTAACCAATTGGATATTGTTGAAGCAAATATCCAAACCTTGAACGACAAGGTTTTCGATGTCTTTAAAGTTATTGACTCTACTGGCAAACCCATAGACTACGGCGATTTTTTCTTTATCCAACAACGTATTCAGGAAGACCTGCAACGAATTTTCATCGACAAGGAGCCACTGGCAACTATATTTAAAGAAAGATCTGTTGCCAAACTTTCAGAAAAATCGCATTTCCAGGAAGTTAAGCTGAAAATGAGCACAATCGGAAGATCTGTTAAACTGTCTACTCACAACCTTCCGGGCACATTCATGATGGAGACCAAAGTGTTCTCAGATGCTCAAATGGAATGCCAGAAAGCAGTCCTCCATACTAATCAAGGCACCGCCTCCAATGTTTTTTATCTTCGCCCTGAAGACGTGGAAAGAATCATGAACAATGAAGAACACTTTATTCAAACTATTAAAAAATCGCTGCGACCTCTGATAACCGGAGAGCCGTTATTTTTACAGGAAGAACTGACACCCAGTTCGTAAATATCATTCATGAAAGTTAAATTTCGCCCTCTTTGGTTTATAACATTCTTAATCTTATACCTCATGCTATTACCGGCCTTGGCTTTATCTGACGAGCAATACAAAAGCTCCCTGGAAAAAGCGCGGAATTTAGATAAGGATAAATTCTTTGAAGATGCCGCGAGTTACTGGCAAAAAACCATTGACGCAAATCCTCCTCCTAACATCATCCTTTACGCTAAGCTCAAACTCAGCAATACATACTCACGTTTAGGACAATTAGACAAAGCTGTCAGTATTAACAAAGCGCTTATTAAATCCAACCCTGGTCACTACGACTCATGGTTTCATCTGGCTAATGCCTTAGCAGCCTTAAGGCAATATCCACAAGCCGCCGAAGCTTTTAAAAAAGCAGCCGAGCTAAATCCCGAAGAAGGACTGAGCCGGGTGGGGCTGGCGTTTGCATATTTTGGGGACCAGAAACCGGATTTTGCTACCGAAGAATTCATGAAGGCTATGAAAATTTTCAAAGCTAATAAAAATATTTCCTGGTATCGAGATTGCCGCCTCGCTATCAATCAAATAAAAGGGTTCGCCCGCTTCCCTCCAAGCTTCGCCGACCTCTGGCTGGAAAAGAATCTCAAAAGAGTTCAGGACACCTATAGGAACACCGTTATCGACTTGGATAGTCTGCTTAACTAAACAACCTTCACTCATTTTCAGACCATCCATCAATACCCTCCCTGCTCTCTAAATCTGTGATCTCAGTCATTGACAACATTAAAAAATTTTAATCTCAGATTAATACTTTTTTAATACTAATTTTATAGAATTAATCAAGTAATTTTTCTTCTCCTTTCGGGGGGAACGGATTCGGTTCCATGACCAAGTCTTTCCCCCGTCTCCTCCACTTGAGGGGGAACAGGCGGTTTTCCAAGCCCGCCTGTTCCCCCTTTTGTTTTTTTCATCTGCTAATGCCCATACCGAGAGCGCAGTCATTAACAAACTTCCTTAAACCCTTGGGCGCAAAAATATTTCTCAACCTGTATTTAACCATCTATAAAGATAATTTCAGCAAAGCCCAATATATTCAGAGATTTGCCTAATCAGGGGTTCATATTCCCATGAATTTAAGATACAATGCGCTCTAAATGCACATATTCAGAACTAAGGAAACCTTTTCAAACATAGAAAATCGTAATTTCGGTTGCACAACAAATATAACTTACCAGCCAGAACAGGCTTACTACTTACACTAGACCAGCAAGTTTTCCCAACCCGGTAAAACTTTCAGGAAAAAACAAAATTTTATGGCTCGAAAATCTAAATATAATCTAGTTTGGATGGACTTGGAAATGACCGGCCTTGATGTAGAAAAAGAAGTCATCATTGAAGTTGCCACTCTGATTACTGACAGCGAATTGAACGTTCTGGAAGAAGGACCCTGCATCGCCATTCACCAACGAGATGAAAACTTGGACAAAATGGATGACTGGAATACCAAGCATCACAACGCATCGGGACTGGTCAAGCGAGTTCGCGAATCCTTAATAGATCAAAAAGAAGCCGAAAAAAGGACGTTGGAGTTTATCAAAAAATACTGCCCTAAAGGCACGTCCCCCTTATGCGGAAACTCTATTAATCAGGACCGCAAATTTCTCGGCAAATATATGCAGGAACTACATAATTACTTGCATTATAGAAGTATCGACGTGACCTCCGTTAAAGAACTGGTAAACCGCTGGTACCCGGACGGCCCCAAATTCCCCAAGAAAAGCAACGAGCACATGGCGCTCACGGATATCCGAGAATCTCTAAAAGAACTTGTCTTTTATCGACAACATTATTTCATAGGTCGTGAAGCCAGCATCGCCCAGCCCGTAACCTGAAAACCCAAAAAACATCCCTGTTATGAATAAAGGTGCTATTATCACTTTAGTATTTCTCGCTTTTGTTGCCAGTGTTTCCATTGACCTGCTTTGGACCGGCAACAAGTATCAGTGCGAAGTCTGCATCAAATACAAAGACCAGATCGTATGCCAGGAGGTAAAAGGCATGGCCAAGGACGATACTATAATGACAGGCATGAGCACCGCCTGCGCCAAAGTGGCGAACGGCATGACAGAGTCCATAGAATGCCAGGCCCAGCCTCTTGAGAAAATGGAGTGCAAAGAAATTTAAGCATCCCCCCATCCCTCAAACCAGGAAAGTAAAATCACTTTGAATGCTAAAAGTATTTTCTCCCCCTCCTCCTACAAGCTCTTCGGTTACAGTTTTTTAATTCTTTTTTTTGAACTCGCATTAATTCGTTTCATTCCCTCCAACGTCAGAATCACCGCCTATTTTATAAACCTTGTGCTGGTTGCAGCTTTTCTGGGAATGGGTATCGGGATGATACATGCAAAATCGGAAGGAGCCCACGACTTCTCTGGGCTATAACCTTATGGGGGCTATTTGCGGAGGATTGCTGGAATACAGCTCAATGGCACTGGGCACTAAAAATCTATACCTACTGGCATTGGTGCTTTATATTCTGGCTTTTCTCGTTCACGGACGCGAAAAGAATTAAGTACAAATTAAATCATACACTTCCTGATACTTTTCTTCCACATTCCCCATATTAAAGCGGAAACGATCCTTATCCATTTTTTCATTGGTGTCCCAATGCCACAGGCGGCATCCATCCGGACTGATTTCATCTCCGAGATAAACCTTGCCTTTATGCCGACCAAATTCCAGTTTGAAATCTACCAGGCGAATGTTGCGTTCTTTAAAAAACTTTGTCATCAGGTTATTGATTCTGATCCCTTCTGACTTCAAAATCTCTACCTCACCTTTAGTAGCCCAGCCAAAAACATCGACATGGCATTCATTAATCATGGGGTCGCCCAAAGGATCGCTCTTATAAAAAAACTCGAGAATTGGCTTTTCCAAAACCAGACCTTCTTCAATTCCCAACCTTTTACATAAACTCCCCGCCGCAATATTACGCAACACCACTTCTACAGGAATGATATCCAGTTTTTTCACCAACATTTCCCGGTCATTAAGAGTTTCTACATAATGGGTTTCAACACCTTCCGTCTCCAAATACTGGAAAATCCGGCTAGACATATGGTTGTTCATCACCCCTTTATCAACAATCGTTCCTTTTTTCTTACCATCAAAAGCCGACGCATCGTCTTTGAAATACTGAATCACCAAATCGGGATCAGAAGTGTTATAAATGATTTTTGCCTTCCCCTCATAAAGCTTTTCTAGCCGTTCCATAATTTACCTCTTATTTTGTAAAGACCCGTTTGAATATCCGGTCTATATTTTTAAATTGGGTTTTTAATTTAAAAGTCTTATCTATCTCAGCAACTGACAAGAGTTTTATTATTGCCTTATCTTTTTTCAAAAGTTTTAAAAAATCTTTTCCCGTAGTCCAACTTTGCATGGCATTTTTCTGCACAAGCTTATAGGCTTCTTCCCGGGTAATGCCCTTTCTCACCAAGGCGAGCAAAACACTCTGCGAATAAATCAAGCCGCCTGTTTTTTCCAGGTTGCGCATCATATTATCCGGATAGACGATCAAGCCATCCATCAGTTTTGTCATTTTCCTCAACATGTAATGGATCAAAATCGTACTGTCCGGACCAATCACCCTTTCCACAGAAGAATGGCTGATATCTCGTTCGTGCCAAAGCGGAATGTTTTCCATTGCAGCGAAAGCGTTTGCCCGCACTATTCGGGCCAAGCCAGACATTTGCTCAGAAACTATAGGGTTGCGTTTGTGCGGCATTGCCGATGAGCCTTTTTGTCCTTTAGAGAAAAACTCCTCCGCCTCTAAAACTTCCGTCCTTTGCAGGTGGCGGATTTCAGTGGCAATTTTATCAATGGTCCCGGCAATAATAGCCAGAGTGGAAAAAAACTCGGCGTGACGATCGCGCTGAATCACCTGACTCGAGACTGGAGCAGGCTTCAATCCTAATTTGGCACAGACATATTCTTCAACATCTGGATCGATACAGGCAAAGGTTCCGACCGCGCCAGAGATCTGCCCATAGGCAATGGTTTGCCGGGCTCGTTTGAGTCGGTCTATATTGCGTTTGACCTCTTCATACCAATTGGCAATTTTTAAACCGAAGGTCAAAGGCTCTGCATGGATACCATGAGAACGTCCAATAGTAGGCGTGAGTTTGTGTTTCTTCGCCTGCCTTTCCAAAACCTTCTTAAACGCTGTGAGTTCTTTTAAGATCAGGGTTGCGGATTGCTTCATTTGAACTGCTAAAGCGGTATCCAAAACATCGGAAGAAGTCATCCCCATATGCATATATCTTGCAGATTCCCCAACATGTTCTGCCACGCAAGTTAAAAATGCGATGACATCATGTTTGACTTCTTTTTCAATTTCATCAATACGTTCCACATTGAATTGAGATTTTGTTTGAATCTCTTTCAGGGCAGACTTGGGGATTTCACCTTTTTTGGCCAAAGCTTCGCAAGCTAGAACTTCTACTTCCAGCCAGATTTTAAACTTGTTTTCCGGCTCCCAAATGGTTGCCATTTCTGGCAATGAGTATCGTGGTATCAAAGTTCAGTTTCCTTGAATAATAAGTCTGGTATCAAAGTTCGGGTTGAATAAATGTAGAACAATTCTTTATTATGGTAGAAATAATTTTGCCATATCTTAAACGCAATTGCCCGGTAAATCAATAAATGAACTCAACTGTTGAAGTCTGCTTTGTATGTCTTGGAAATATTTGCCGTTCCCCGCTTGCTCAAGGTGTTTTTGAGGCGCTTGTCAAAGAAGAGGAACTACAGGATCGCATCATTATAAGTTCCGCCGGAGTTAGCGGCTGGCATGCGGGAAACCCTCCCGACACCAGAATGCAACAAACTGCGCGTGACCATGGTATTCATCTCAATAGCCGGGCACGCCAATTTCAGGGCTCCGATTTTAAGCAAATGGATCTGGTGCTGGCCATGGACCACAGCAACCTGAGTGCACTGAAGCAAATGCGACCCGAACCAGAACTACAGGGAAAACTTTTTCTATTTCGTTCTTTCGACCCGCAACACAATAATGATCTCGATGTGCCTGATCCTTATTATGGCGGCGGCAAAGGTTTTGAAACGGTGTACCAGATCGTCGAGCGGACCTGCCCGAAAGTTCTGGAACATTTAAAAATAAAACTTGCTAAAAAAACATGAACGAAGAAATCTGCAAACTCCTGCAACCCATTTTTGGGCAGGAAGTGAAAGTGCAGTCCTCATCCCAAACTGAGGGTGGTTGCATAAACCAGACCCACATACTGCAATTGAACAATGGCGAACGAGTTTTTCTAAAACATAATTCTCACCCTGCCCCAGATTTCTTCGCCGCAGAGGCGAAAGGACTTAATCTTCTGTCCCAGGCAGAGAAAGGCCCCCGAATTCCTAAGGCCCTGGCTTTGCAGGATTCCCCAAATCCCAGCTTTCTCATTTTGGAGTATATTGAAAAGTTTTCTCCTGCCTCCGATTTCCCCATCCGCTTTGCCCAATCGCTGGCTGAGCTTCACCGCAATACCCACCCTAGCTTCGGACTCGACCACGATAATTATATTGGCAGTACTCAGCAGAAAAATACCCACGAAAATAATGGCATCCATTTTTTCCGCGACCATAGATTGCGATATCAACAGGAGCTTGCAAGAAAATCCGGAAAACTCCCCAGCAGAACCGATAAAAACCTTAGCAAGCTATGCGATCATATTGAGAACTACTTGGATATATCTGGAGAAAAACCGGCATTACTTCACGGTGATCTTTGGTCGGGGAATTATTTTCCTGACCGGGACAACGCTCCCTGTATTTTTGATCCAGCGGTTTATTATGGATTGCGCGAGGCCGATCTGGCCATGACCGAACTTTTTGGCAGACTGCCGCAAAGGTTTTACGAAGCCTATCACGAAGCGTTCCCGTTGAATCCGGGATATGAGGAGAGAAAGGACCTGTTCAACCTATACCATCTTCTAAACCACCTGAATCTTTTTGGCGGCTCTTACCTTGGATCAGTAGAGCAGGTACTTAAAAAATATCAGCACTAGGCCACGCTAAGTAAAAATGAGAACTGATTTCTTAAACTGATACAATTAGAGAAATCAAGTGCACCTTGACCCTACGCCTTGTAGTTAGAAGCCACCGCCAATTTTAGCAATAAAGGTGTTAAGTTCCCGCTCCACTTCTCCATCCCAGTTTTTCTTTTCAGTAGTCAAGGTTGTTAGAACCGCTTTACCCTCACTCATTTCAATCGCACCAGCGATACTGACCAGTATTCTGGAGCCATACCGCTCCACCAGACCATGTTCCTCTGCCGCGCGGAAAACCATTTCTGATCCCAGCATCATCGCCCAGGCTTGAATAACAAAGACTTGAGTCGACTCTCTACAGCGCAGGGAATCCAATCCCTCAATATAGGCTCCCGCATCGATCTGGCCTGACTCGAATCTTTCGATCAACTGCTTCAGGGTCTCTTCTTTAGATTCAACCTTATTGAAAATATATTCGAAAAACTTTCCTTCAGATTTTTTCAGTTCATCCAGGTTCCAGGGACAATAGAACTCCGGCTCAGAAGTGATTCCGGATTTTCGGTTTTCTCTCTCAATTTTATAAAGACATTTGGGGCATCGCCGTCCTGAGTCATGGGTGAATTCCCCCCCGCACTTGCATGCCGTCAGCACACTTTGAAAAGCCAGGGCAAGTGCTTCGCCTTTTAACCCTAAAACCTCACGAAAGGCAACCCGGACAG
>Ga0233434_1001435_pt1 | contig 23306 bp, 22 predicted proteins | sample SI_122_August201_4_FD_182738 | JGI IMG/M metagenome (GOLD analysis project Ga0233434, IMG submission 182738) | Seawater microbial communities from Saanich Inlet, British Columbia, Canada - SI_122_August2016_120_MG | ecosystem: Environmental > Aquatic > Marine > Inlet | place: Canada: British... | reverse complement strand
GAGCTAGTAAACATAATGGTAATTCCATTAGGACTCCCCGTTTTATCAAATTCTTTACGAACCAAACGAAGTAATAATTGAGGTGTTCCGGACCATCGAAATCCTGTAACGGCCACACTTTTTACAGGTCGTATTTGTTTGCGAAATTCATCTTGAGTAATTTGTTTATTCATTATAAAAAACCGGTTTTTTAAATTGGCTTTGCAGGGACGCCCACAACAGTCGACCCCGGGTCAACATCCTTAACAACGGCTGCACCCACACCAATGATTGACCCTTCTCCTAGCCGAATTCCCGGCTTTATTGAAGCGCCAACTCCGATGGATACATAATCTTCAACAATAACAGATCCTCCAAATGATACGTTTCCGCCAACAAGGACATGATTGCCAATTATATTATGGTGACCAATCAGTGCATCACCTCCAAGAAAAACATTATTCCCAATTGTGCTGCGAGTGTGAATTGCAGTTCCCATTTCAATAATAACATTCTCCCCAAATGAAACTTTTGTATCGATCAGTGCTTTGGGGTGAACAATTGAAATCATTTCGAAGCCGTTCTCTTTTAACAAATTATATTTTGCACCCCTAACAAAATTATTTCCTATGGCAGTTATGGCTGTACTTATCCCATTTCCTTTTGCAAAATCTAGTAAAGCACTTTGCTCGAGAATGGGTACATCTTCTATGGATTCTCCAATTTTTTGGGGATCATCATCGCCATATGCCGCAATTTTATATTCTTTATAATAACTGAGTACATTTGCAATCAATGTTCCAAATTCCCCAGCACCGTATACAATGACATTTTTCATAGAAATAATTTATTCAATTAAATACTGATTTTATAGGGTTCTCATGTGAAAATAAAAAATAATTAAGTCATCCAATTTGGCATTAATTTTAAAATAGATTCAAACTCATCAATTTGGTTTTTTTCATTGTGGCCAACATATTTTCCATTTAAAAAATCGGTGCAAAATTTAGCATTAAACACATTCCATGAATAATATTCTTTTGTTGGCAGAATGGGATAAAAAAGAGCATTAATATTTTTTGCTGCAGATAGATCCCCGGGCGAATCGCCGATAATTAATATTTTGCTATCTTCATATTTATCTTTTGCAGCGCACATTAACATTTCTGTTTTGGTACCCGTTTCCTGTCCACCGATATGGAGTACTTTTGAAATTATATTATTTTCTGACCATTCTCGATGCAAGGTATCTAAAGGTGTATTAGATATAACAACAAGATCCGCATAAGGAATTAAAGAATTTAGTGCAATTAATGCTCCTTCCATGGGGGGTAAATTAAAAACGGTTTCTTTCACCACACGGTTTACCTCTTCACTCCATTCAAGAACAGTTTTTATAATTAATTTCTCACCGAGAGGTAAATCGGCAATCAAATTAATTAAGGACTCATTACTTAAAGATTTGCTCTCATTGACCCAGTCTTCTAAAGCTTTAAGCATGGGCAGTTGAATTTGCAATTGTTTTACACGATCCATTTCCCGAAGATAATTAAACGTAAGGATTAATGCTTTAAATCGATTTGTCCCTCTTGTTTGTGAAAAAATATTAACATAATTCCAAACCATATGAATCTCATGTGTAATGGGCGCCAATTCAAACACTCTTATAAGAGAACCAACAAAACAGTCCTTATGTTTTATTTCCATCGAGTCAAAAATAGTTCCATCTGAATCGATCCCTACAAAAAAGTCTTTAGTTGGTATATGATTACGAAGATCACTGAGAGTTAGATGTTTTAACGATTTATAATTCAATCATATCTCCACACTTCATAATAATTACAGATTGGTTCGGATTCCTTTTCTTTAATTCCCCTTGGAAGGACGCCACCGACCCCGTGTTGTTTTTGAACATATCATAGTGGTTTGGAATAATATGTTCTATTGATAATTTGCTACAAAGGGCTGCCAATTCATCTTCTTTAATATTGCCAATTATTCCCATTTTCTCTCTCATTATATCACGGCCATTGATTGGTGCAAAAAAATAATCAAAATTGAACGATGATAATAAGTCAAATTGGCCTTCATAGCCAATACCATCTCCCCAGAAAAATAAGAACTTATTCTGCCATTGAATTAGGATTGAAAGACAATCGGGCCGACCTTTTTCATCCCTTAATTCATAATGGGCAGCCGGAAATGATATGATTTTAAATGATGCAATATTGCACGGTTTTTGAGGGGTAAGAAATGTGACCCTTGATTTGGGAAAATTAATAATACTTTTTTCATAAGCACCAATCGAGGTAAATAGTTGGAATTTCGGTTTTATCCTTTTCAATGTCCAAGGATCCATATGGTCTATATGGGCATGGGTGCAAATGATAGCATCACATTTTGAAATTATCCCCGGATTAAAAGGCGGTGAATAATTTCGGGTCATAATACGTTCGTTTAATCCTTTTGGATTTTCTATGTAGTCTGACAAATATGGATCAATGTAGATTGTCGAATTATTAGTTTTCAATACATATCCTGATTGACCAATGAAATAGATTTCCAGTTGACCTTCCATCACATTTTGTTTTTCTATTTTTTGTAATAAATCCATTTACTACAACACTAATTCTGTTTCACCAATTGTGAACCCTATTGGTGCTGCTTGAATATCACAAATGATCGATTTAACGCCGATTCCATTTCTCAAAAGATATCCTATCGGAGTATAATTTTTTGAATCCCATTTAGAAATTACTTTAGTCAACATTCCTCGTTTTTCTTTTCCCATAATCAGAAAAACTAAATTAGGTATCTTCATCAAAACACGCATTGAAATAGTTATTCGCTTAAAATTATCTTCCTTATTCTGGAAATAATAAACATATTCGTCCTTTTGGCTTTCACCAAATATACCTGCAGTATGACCATCACTGCCCATACCTAAAATAGCTATGTTTGGTAAATTCCTTTTAAATATCTGTTTTATTTCAAATAATGAATTATCAATATCCTTGTCATTCTCTGGAAATACTTTAATCAATTTAGGGGATGAATTTGCGCTTATTCGACCAAATAGTTCTCTTTGGATCATACCAGTATTTGAGTAAATATTATTCAAAGGAACCACACGATCATCAGTAGGCATAATTGATATATTATCCCAATTTAACATATCTTTTGCTAGTTCTCTGTAAAAGGGGATTGGAGACTTACCTCCAGGTAATAATACAAGACCGGGTGCTTGAGACACTTTGTTTATAAATAAACGAGAGGCCACTTTTCCAGCGGCCTCCTGTGATTCAGTCACAATAATTTGAATCGATTTATTTAAGATTGGTTGATTGTTAATTTGACAATTCTTCCCTGATGGATTGGATTGTTTCTTTTAAACCCGCTTTTAAAGAGGTCGGAGATTCTATTTCATAGAGGATTGCACCATCTGTATCTTTTTGAAAAGGAGATGTTTTATAATGGATTCCATATCCTTCTTTTTTGAATATTTTATTAATATTTTTCTCAAATCTGGATGAAATCATTTCCATTATTTGGGATATTCGCACGCTTTCACTCCCCAACAAGATAACTTTTTTATTTTTGTACTGGCTTCTTGCAACATGAATTGACGCATTCACTACATCCTTAACAAAAATATACTGGCGCTCTTCAGCCCCTGTTCCAAAATGTTGTATTTGATCAATCGTTAATGCTTCATATATCAATCTGCTGATAAGGTTTGTTTGTTTTGCGCCGGGTCCATATACAGAGCCCAATTGAAGAACAGTATAATTTAGGCTATGCATTTTATCATAATCATCTATAAGTAATTCACATGCCTCTTTTGTTGATTTATAAACACCCCCAAATTCGCTATAAACATAGACACTACTTGAAAATATAAGGCGTTCTACATTTTCCTGTATGCAGGCGTCCAGCACATTTGTCGTTCCAGCAATGTTTACTTCAATGGCATGGGCAGGATTATTATTCACAATATCCAAATCGGTCATTGCAGCGAAATGATACACAATGTCTACGCCTTCCATTGCCTTTAACACCAATCCTTTGTCTAAAATTGATCCTTGAAAAAATATTGCGTTGGGGTGATTGAATGAAGATGGTTCAATATCAAATTGAATTATTTTATTTTTTTCTACCAATGATTTCACCAAATGGCTGCCTAGGAATCCCGAAGCCCCAAGGATAAGAATTTTTTTATTATTTAGCATGTTTAATTACTATTCCTGCTCAAGGTTTCTCGAACCCATAAATTCCGGCATTATTTCTTGATTAGTTGCCATCACGTCTTTTCCCTTAAGTACAATAATTAATGTTTTTAAGATTATATAACAATCACCTTTAAATGAATTGTTTTTTACGTACTGGACATCCAGTCCAAATCGCTCCTCCCATGATAAACTGTTTCTCCCCGTCACTTGGGCTAATCCTGTGATTCCAGGTTTAACTATTAATCTTTTTATTTGTGACTTATTAAACCTTGGAAGATACTTAGTTGGCATTGGTCGCGGGCCCACTAAACTCATTTCCCCCTTTATAACGTTAAACAGGACGGGCAATTCATCAATACTTGTTCGCCTTAATACCCGTCCGCAAGCGGTCAACCTTGTGATGTCATGTTTGGCACTCAAGGAATTTCCATTGGACATTGTTCTGAATTTTACCATTGTAAATGGCTGGCCATTCCTACCTAACCGTTCATGGTGAAATAAAATAGGAAATCCCTGGAATATTATACTGATTGCCGCCACAATCAATATTATTGGAGATAAAATAAGCAACCCTAATATACTTGCGAATAGGTCAAATAATCGTTTTATCACCCTAAATCTCTTTTTGTGCCAAGCCAATCAACAGGCTTCCTAACCCCATACCGCCGGTAATTGTATATAGAGACTTTTGAAAAAGACTGTAATCTCTCACCTGTCCCCATATTTTGTCCGTATTCCCGCATGTTAACACCATCCTCGTCTCTAAATTAAAATCTTTGAATAAACGATAAATGGTTTTTTCCCGAAAGGCCCTCAAGTGCATGGGTGGTTGGATAAAACCATAATCGTAGGATAATTTGGAAGATATTTGCCGCAATCTTGATGTAAGCGCATTTTGGTTGGGTAATTCTAAATGAACAATACCACCAGGCTTAAGGCGGGCTTTTATAGCCTTTATGAATGAAATGGGATTCTCTACATGCTCAAGCACCTGATAAGCCATGACTACATCGTATTGATCCTCAAGAGAATCGATAGAATAATTTGAAATTGGAATTTGATTCTTTTTTCCAAATTCTTTCCAGTAAGGATTAATATCAATTCCAGTCCATGAAACATTTGATTCCCGCCAAGGTTTATAAAAAACGCCTGGGCCACAGCCCACTTCCAATACATTTTTGCATTTTTTATTCAAAATTGATTCATAAATGGCTAATCTTTTTTTGGTATATTTCATTGCCAAAGCATTTGTTTTATGAAAGGCATTGGCCATCATTTCAACGCCTTCCATATGAACAGGAGAAGAATCTCCTCCGGATTCTTTTTCAACCATTTGGCTGCAATAATCCAATCTACATGCGTTACAATGAATCACGGGGTATTTTCCCCAATTAAATCGAGTCAATTCATTAGAGCCAGAACAGGCCGGGCAGGATTGTTCAAAATTCGTCATAAGTTAAGATCCTAAATAAAGATTTATTGATAAACATATATTGTTATACATCCATGGGAATAGTAAGGGATTTCCACTTCGTTTCAACTTTTAATTCTCCCCTATGACTTCGGCATAAAACCATAAAGGGTAGGTATAAATATAATTAATTTATGAATTATAAGCACAATCAATCACTTTTTCAAATTTTTTGTAATTTGTATTAATATCATAATGTTTGGCTAATTTAAATGATGCACGGCTCATATTATTAAGCATTTCTTTGTCCGACAACATGTCATTCAATTGATTTGCTGCTATAAGCGGATCATTTGGAGGAATTATGAATCCCGCCCCAGTCTCCTGTAATAATTTAGCCTGCCATCCACCATAATTAATCATAATAGGCTTTCCAGCTGCTAACCCATCAAAAAATTTATTTGCTGAATTGTGTTCCATTTCAGGTAAATCAATAAAAAAGGATGTTGTTACGGTGGCGGCAGATAAAAGGTTCGGTATTTTATCTTTTGGCACATAATCGATGATGAACAAGTATTTATTTAAAATTCCATACTGCTCTGCGAGCTTTTCCATTTTTCCTTTTTCATATCCATCTCCAGCCAAAATAAATCGAACATTTGAATTTATTTTTTTCATCTCCCTGGCAATTTTGATAAGATAAACTACACCGTTTATTCTCCCGAAAGATCCTGTATACACCACGAGTGGAGAATTTAATAATCCGGAATAGTTATCCCTGAATGCTACCCCTTTTTGATCGGAAACTTGGAATTGATCAATATCGCTTAAGTTTGTAATAACGGATAGTTTATTGTTTGGAATAACCCCTTTTAATTCTGATTCCATACCAGAGGACAAGGCAATGACCTGGTCAGAGTTTTCATACGTTATCCTTTCAAGAAATTGAGCTGCTTTAATTAATATTGACGACTTTATTGCTCCAATTGCAATTGGCAATTGAGGCCACAAATCCCTGATTTCAAAAACCAATTTTGCTCTTTTTTTCTTTTTAAGCATTATAGCGGGGATGGCGACGGTTAAGGGTGTACTGCTCGCAATAATTAAATCGAAATTCAATTTTCCACCAATAATAATCACGTACCATAAATACCCTATATAGGAATAAATCTTTGCAAGAAAATTCATTTTATTCTCGTATCCGATGGGTGCCCAGTAAACATTGATACCAGATACATTAGATATAGATTGGCTAGATTTACCCTGCCAATTAGTTGTTACCATATAAACTGTATCTCCCCGAGCAACTAACCGTTTTGCAAATTCAAAAGATCGGGTTGAGCCGGGCATGGCCGGTGTATTGAAATATTGGTGCAAATACAAAATTTTCATGTTATATAAATGGATCGTACATATCGATGTGCGTCTCTTCCTTTTTGAAATAGCAATTTTTTATCTGTCTTTTTTGTATTAGTGTGCTCATGATGCATAATCTTTATGTCAGGATTATAGATTACCGGAAGTTTTAGTTGTATTGCAATTTCTGCAACTGTGAGTTCTTCACCGTACATTTCAAATTGATCATCAAGCCATCCACCTTTTTCAAAAAAATAAGATGAAAAAAGTATGGCGGAACCATGAACAGCATAAACATTTGACGAATTATTTTGGTTAAAACCATCCTTATTAGATCGCATTTTCTGAAGCAATCTTTTAATGGTACCAACCAATTTGGATGTGGGATAGGATAAAAAATATAACCACCAATATAGGTTATCAATTTTACTCAGAGGATTAATCATAAATGGGTTTAAAGGACGCCCAGATTCATTGATGATATTAGGCCCAACAATGGGATACTTTTTTTGATTTAATTTTTCTAACCTACTCATAAAGTTTTTATCAATAAAAGTAATATCATTATTACAAATCATAATCCAATCAGGATAATGATTTAATTGTTCTTTAAATCTTTTTATAACTTTTTTAGCAGCAGGCCAATAAAAATGGTTTTCATCATAATAAAATAATTCAATATCCAAGTTTGACATATTACTTATTTTTTGTAATTCTACCTTGGATTTTTCGGAAGTCTCATTGTCGGCAATGCCGATTTTTATTGACTCAAGTTGCTCACATTTCATTAATGATTCAATGAGATTCTTGGTTGTTTTTGTTTGGCCGTAATTAACGGTAATTAGCCACAGGTTCATTTTTACTCATAAATAAAGGGATTGAAATCACAAACCAAGAAAAGAAAATACTATTATAATGAAAAATGCTTATTAAAGGTGAATATAGTGTAAAAGCATAAAACATTGAAATTGGGATTGTTTTTATTAAGGTTTGGTGAAACCTATTTTGGAAAATCAATTGAAGAATAAATCCCAAAACAAAAGCAATACAAATAGATCCAGCAATTGAAAAGTCATTAATCAATCCTCGGAAAGCGGTAAAAATATTGGTTGAAATACCATTTGATATATTGACAGGACCATAAAACCCCAGTGGCCTTTCAATAATTCCCGCCAAGTTAAAAGGACCTGCAAACGTTGTTAATCCTGCCGTTATTTCTAATTGATCTATTTGGCCGGCCCATTGTGTAAATGCTGATAAATATCCGAAAAAATATGCACGTATTCTATCCAAAAGAAGATCAACTATTATTGTATCCATCCCCTGTCTTAACCATTGAATTAAAATAAAGAATCCGGTAAAGGAGACTATGAGAAATCCACTGCCTAATATAAATTTGAGATAAGAATTCTCCTTTGTTTTAGCTTGTCTGATTACCATAAATGCGCTCATCCAGGAAGAAAAAAATAATACTAACCCAAGTAAAATACTGGTTCGGGCACCTTCTATAATTCCTAAAAATAGCGCTAAAAACAATGGGATTGTTGTTAATATTTTATTTCGATTCGATATAGATGTCAGGCCCAAAAGTAAACCGCCAATAAGATTTGCCGGATAAATACAGTAGAGACTGTATTTTATTATAAAAGGATAATTTATATACCCACTATAACGATCTATAGCAATCAAGTTTGGAATTGACATCCAACTATTTGCATAATAGCCAAAATTATAGGTAGCAGAAGCGTGGCGAAATAAAAGAACCAAGCCAATTAAACTAATCAAATTGAGTCCCAAAAAAGAATAATAAAGAATCTTAGAATCTATTCCATAGACTGGACCGTGTACATCGTAATGCCGTTCAGGTAATTCACGAAATGCTACGATAGAACCGGCAGCGCAAGCCATGGTGAAAATAGCTACATACCACAAACCAAATTGATCTGTTTTGTATTCCGGGGTAAAAATTAGTGGAACCAATAAGAAAAATGACCAACAACAGGCAAAAAAGGCTCCTGGAGATAGCCAGGACTTTGTAATCTTACTCGTGATTCCTGCTGTAGCGAGCATGGCTAAAAAAGGTAAAATGACCATTTATTTTACTGTCATTTCTTTTTGCATTTTAACCATAGAATAAATACCTGTAATTATACAATAAAGCAATGCGGACGACAGTGCAGTGTAAGCGGTTGCGACTAATCCATATTGTGGTAGAAATAGACTATTCCCAACCAAATTAACAATTAAAGATGGTATTAAAAAAATAACCATTCGTGATGTTTGCTCTTTTAATTCTATCATTTTGTGGGTAATAAAAGACAATTGCCATAAAAATCCTGTTAATAATAGTGGTTTAATTAATGGGGCGTATTGATTATCCATTTCAGGTATTGCCATTTGTATCACTGAAAAAATTAATTCATCAAAATTCCAAATGATAATGAATAAAATCACACCCAATAGAAACATAAATCCAATACTTTGGCGAATGATCTTAAGTGCTGATTGTGGATGCTCGCCATTCCATAAATTCATAATTCGGGGATGAAGCGCCATTACCAAGGGAAATAATGTTAACGAAAATATTCGGGTAAGCAGTTCCTGGAGGCTTGCATAAATACCCAATTCATCACCTGATTGATATTGGTTGATAAAAAATCGATCTAAAAAGGGAAGGGCAAGGCCGATGGCAAACCAAATGGATAATGGTGCACCAAAAGTAACCCATTTTTTAATTAATATATTTCCATCATCTGCAGATATACCCCGTTTATAATTAGCATAAATTCTTTTCAAATTGGTGCAGGCAATTAATGTGACTATTAATAGAAAGGATAGCCCTAACCCTAATAATAATGTGGATGCTTCCTTTGTTAAAAAGGATATTAATCCGAGGGGTATTATGAGTGCAAAAAGAGATTGGCCGAATGTCAGCCATATAATTTTGGCAGGAACTAACTTTGCTTGAAAGCGCGTTTTGATATAATTAAATCCACCCATGGCAATAATAGCCATCATGGATATTCCCCAAATTCTTAAAGACAGGGACTGGGCGATGATCAATACGGAAAGGACAAAAATTCCAATTAAGCCTGAAAATATAAATGATTTCGTTTGACTTGAAGCAAATGCATGATGATTGCTATCAGAAGAAAAATAACGCAATTGCGCTTGGTTTAACCAGCCAAAACTGAACGCAACTATCAAATTACATTGTGCTAAAAGTAAACTATATTTTCCATACTCAAATGATCCGAAAATCCGTATAAATAAAATAACCGATGCAAGTCCAATCAGCCCGGGAACTGCTTTGGAAACCATGTAAAAAAAAGTTTCTTTTAATAGAATTCTTTTGGGGATCATTTGGGGGTAGTAGGTTGTATGAAATTCAAAAGGTCGCTATGTAAACCATTATCAATGACCCCTTTTTTATTCTCCCATTTAATCCCGACTTTTAGCGCTGGACTGATTGGGGAAAGGGTCAAGGGTTTCAATGTAGCAGGACCGAAATCAATTTAGGTTCAATTCGATATAATTTTCTCGGAAATAAATGGTAAATATGGCAGTAAAAACACCAAAAAAAAGTGCCAGAATAATGCTTAACCCTCGGCGGGGCCGTGTGAGTTTAGCAGGCACATTTGGACCATCAATTTTTTGAATCATGTCATCTCTTTCAACTTCATCTATTTTTGCTTTTTCGTGCTGGGTTTTCAATGAAACGTAAAGACTATTTTGAAGGTCACGTTCTCTACCCATCTCTTGGACCCGCATTTCTAAGGTAGGGGAAGAGGATAAATTGCGATTGAATTCCCGAAATTCCCGTAATGCTTTTTCCATTTTTTTTACTTCAGTTGAAACTTCGAATAACCTTTCTTCAATAAAAAGCCGTTTTTGCCTCACACGATTGGTTTTTAATTGACTTTGGATTTGACCTGATTTTTCAATCAAATTTTCTAAAAGTGCTGCTGAAAATAACGGTTCAAAAGTTTCTACGGCTATCGTTACGACTGGAGATAAACGATCTTTAGAAATATTAATCATTTTTTGAAATTCAGCAATCGCCCGATTGGTCCGTTCCCTCTGTGGGAAAGAAGAAAGATTGTGCTCTTCTATAAGAATCTTTAATAAAGATTGAGATCCATATTTTTTAGTAAAAAATATTTTGGGCAAAATGGTAGCTAATAGATTACTACTCTGAACAATTTCCGGATAAATCTCATCCCAGGGTACAGTTCCTCCCATGGATAATGGTATACTGATCCCCAATTGAGCCGCCATCCCTGAGAAACCATTGGAACTCGATCCCTTTTCAGAAATGGGTAAAACTTTCGCCACAGATGTATAAATAGGATCCGCAATCCAGAACACATAAATGCCCATTAAAATGGTTGTAATAATGGGTAATCCCAATAATGTTTTCCCATTTACTCTTAAGATTTTCTTCATTCGAGGCCATGAAAACTTAACTGCATTTACTCTGGCATCTTTCTGATTTTCAGATGAGTTAAATGATCCTAAATTATTAGTATCTATGTTAGGAATTTTGCCTTGAGTATTTAACACTTCTGTCGAGTATTTCATCAAATGTTTGGGTGGAATTTCCCCTGATTTAATCCAACCGGATAATGTTTGTGGTGTTACGTCAAAATATTCAGCAACTTGATAATTTCGGCGGAACCCAAAGTGGCGCATCACATCCATTACGACTTCTTCAGCGGTGTGTGTGTTCTTTGTCATAATTGAAGTACCCTCAGTGAGGCGTACTGCTATTGGGAGACCCCTTTTGCATTAGTTCCCACTAAATAAATATCAAATAAGCTGGCGCCAAAAGATTTTGTTGATCCAACAAATACAATATTATTTTCAGGAGTTTCAAAGACAGACCAACCCCAATCGTCATTATCGTATGTACCATAAGCACTGGTCCAAATTATATTTCCTTCACTATCAATTCGGGTCATAAAAGCATCTTCATCATAGCCGTGAGCCAAATCCCTGCCAGAGGAACCTACTAATACAATATCCCCATTCTGGGTGTTTGATATTTTAAAACGGTGATATTTTTTTCCATTGGCGGCAAAAGGTCGTTGCCAATCCAAATTCCCGTTCATATCTATTTTAATAATTTTTGGTTGATATAATTCTGGAGACAACAAAGTATTCTCTGTTATGCAAATAAAATAATTACCATTAATTGCAGGACTCATACTATAAGCCAATTCATTCACTTGGCCCTCACCAGAATATTCTTTTTCCCAAATCAAGTTTCCAATTTTGTCTGTACGAATAACCAAAGCATTTTTTGCCCCATTTCCGTATCTATCTCTACCACCCACCATTAAAAATCCTTCATCAGGCAATTGATTGATATCATAGGCCCATTCGTGATTAGGAAATGCTTTATTTCCATACCCTTTTTGCCAGAGCAGATTACCATTTTGATTTATTTTCAAAAGGTACATATCTGAATTCCCAGAAGATATTCCCGGACTATTGGAATGGCCAGCAATTACATATCCGCCACCCTTTACTTCTATAACTGCTTCTCCAACATCCCACATGCCACCACCATAGGATTTTTCCCAAATTGTATTGCCATAAAAATCGGTTTTAACAGCATATACTTGCTGCGCATTACCAAAGGACCATGTTTGTCCTACAAATAGAAAACCGCCATCAGATGTTGCAATTACATCAAAGCCATCTTCATTGCCACTACCACCGAAACTTCGGTCCCATTCTACCAAACCTCTTGAATCTGTTTTTATGGCCCATAAATCAGTTTGCCCATTGATTGCTGGAGATTGTCGACCTACAATAATTACGCCACCATCGAATGGAGAATATGCAGCATTCCATCCATAATCATATCCTTGGGTGCCATATCGTCTTGAAAATCCGGGAGGGGTCTCTCCCCGCCAATTATATCCTTTACCTATGTCTTCGCATGACAATAGGAAAAGGAGCATTATAAATAAAATATAGGTTTGTTTCCTTATTAAATGCATTTTGGTTTTTTCACGTGTTCCAACAGTCCTCTGATCCGTTGAGAGCAGACTTCTAATTTTCCTTTTTATTTTGAATTCCATCTATTCGTACTCCCCCATTGCCCTATGGACATTTTCCCCTCGTATCAGGGGGAAAGTTAAGGTGAGCGATTGGGCATTGGAATTCATTATCTATTATATCTCTTTAAAAAGGGGGATTTTTGAACGGAAATTGAATAATGAATGGGAGAGCTTCATTGTTAATAGGTCTGTTAAATAATCTATTATTTTGTGGTGTTTGCTAAAATTGCAATTGATACCAATGTTGTGACCAAACTGCTAATCTGTTGAAAACGATCAACTCGAGCATTTTGTTCAGCCAAAGGTTTCTCACTCACCCGAATAACACTTCCAGGAAGGATTGAAATATTACTACGGGCATTAATCCGAGTTGCTTCACCGTATGGGGTAATGTATACTATATGTTTCTTATCTCCAAATGCCGTTAAGCCGCCTGCAAATTGAAGGTAATCTTTGGCAGAATTATTGCCAACCCATGCCAAATTCCCCGGGTTATGCACTTCACCCTCTACCATGACAGTTCCTAGAATGGGCATTGCAATTACGGTGTCTCTTGGCGTTAATACAAGATTACCTGTTTTAGAACCAAAAAATAATGTATCCCTTTTTACTATAACATTTTTGATATCAGAAGTAGCTTGGAGGCCCCCTGCTCGGGATAGAATATCATTTATTGTTTCCTTATTATTTATTAATGAATATATACCCGGAGAATTGACTTCTCCTTTTACAATTACAGTTTTTAAGGGTGTATTTCGTTCAAAGAATTGGATGGATAAATGATCAGATGGTAAAAATATAAAAGAATCATTTTGGTTCATGTCGAAAGAATACGGTCTTTGAATCCCATCTTCCTTTGAACGTCGAATTAATTCAACATGTTTAATTTTATCTAAATCAACTTGCACAAAATTAAGGATTGCATTGAAGGATATATCCTCTATCCAAGGCAGTGTAACCATTGGTCTATTATTTACTGAGACAGAAACGTAATTATTTTGTTTCCACTTTCTGGGAACGATTAGACTATCTCCATTCATAACAATTTCTGCTAAATATTGATCTTGTGAAATATACTTATTTACACCATTTGTTCTTGCAATCACGACTTGATTGCTTCCACGCGGAGTAATTCCACCAGCAAATTCCAAAATGGATTGTACCGAATTTTTTTCTGTTACCTCAAAATATGCAGGCGTTAACACGGCCCCTGTTAAGGCAACTGTTTTTCCACGTGGCGGCACTACAATTATATCATTATCCAGTATTTTTAACGACTTTACATTACCATGTCCTGTAATTAATGGATAAAGGTCCAAGGAATCTATTAAAGCACCTTCTCGTTGAAGTTTAATATTTCTAAGGGTCCCGGTCTGGGTAACACCGCCGGCTAATACTAATATGTTGGAAACGCTCATAGAAGGATTTACCACGTAATTTCCTGGGAATTGTACATGACCCGCTACGGTTATATTTACATTTTTAACTTTTCCTATAGAGAACTCCAAAAAAGTTAAAGGTGGAGATGAATTCAGAGTGGCATATACTTTTCTAAATCGTTTACTAATATAGGCATTTGCTTGATTTAATGTTTTTCCCCCTAAATAAAGGAGACCAACATTTTTAATAAATATGGTGCCATCTCTCTCTAACATGGCACGTTCATGCTGTTCGGCTTGCCCCCAAACAGAAATAATAACTTCATCGCCGTATCCAAGGGCATAGTTAGCGCTTACATTTGCATTATCTATAAACTGGATAGAGTCTCGTTTGGAAAAATAATTATAACCAAAATATTGCAGTGGCGGAATACTATCAGTTGATAAAAGTAATCGGTTTAATTGTTTTAACTCTTTTTGAATCTCTTTCATTTTTTCTTGATAATAGTTGGCCATATCTCCTGGTTCAACCAATAATCGAACAGGGCCCTCTTCCATATCTTTTTCTGATTGGACACCCTTTTTAATTACTTCTGAAGCTTCTTGGTCCATTTTATGCTTATCATAAGAATTTCTAAACCGCTTTAGCTCTTCTGCTGTTTGGGCAAAAAGGATGCCTCCGAAGGATAATGTGAATAATATTCGGGTTATCCGTATGTATTTATTGAGAATCATTTGAATAAATTTAAATAATATTCTGTTTAATCGAAACTGATAATTCTACTCAGATTAAATAACATGTAAACTATGTTTATACACCTCCAACTAAAGATCACTTCGCATTTCCCTTTAATCTTTACTGCATTAAAATTAACAATTATGGGAAATAAATTCGTTCTAAGCGGATAAACTTTAATAAAGGACATCATTGTTTATTATATCCCTGCCTTCGGCAGGCAGGCCCCTCCGCCTGCTCTTCGAGTGCCTGCCAGCCCCGCACAGCGTGGGGCAGACTGGCGGACCCGTCAATGAGATACCGGGCAGGCAAGTGTATCTCCCCCGCCTATGTTGCACTTCGGCGGACAAGCTTTAACAAGGGGCACATTTCTTTGATATCCCTCTAAATCTCCCTTTGACAAGGGAGACTTATTGGGGATGCCTCAAATTTTTGTTTGATTCAAAATTTTCAATCCATTCCACAATAATTTGGTAAACTCCATCCATATTTTCTTTAACTTCATTATCTGGTATTCTCAAAAATATTAACCCAAGGTTTTCAATTTTAGTTTGTCTTCCTTCATCTTCAGCCTCTTTCCCAATATGACTAATGCCATCTATTTCAATAACTAAATCCAATTGAGAAGAATAGAAATCAACAATGTAATCTAAAATAGGTCTTTGACGGTAAAACTGATATCCCTTCATTCGCTTTTGTTTAAGTTCATTCCACAACAATACTTCTGCCAAGGTAGAATTATTTCTGAGATTTCTTGCTAATTGTTTCAATTTTGGATTGTAATAAATTCTCATATCAATCGTGAAAGATATCCCCCCAGCCCCCTTTGGAAAGGGGGATTTTAGATGGGTTAAAAATTGATTGTTTTTGACATGGAAAGAATGATTGTATTGGTGCGGCGGGTATTTGCGAGCTTCCCTTCAGAGGCATCAATTTGGTTCCCTTGGCCATCTACATAAAAGTAGTTGGGGAATCCTAAAAAGGCTTCAAATTGTTTTTCATAATAAATGCCAAACCAAATATCTTTATATTTATAACGCGTGTCCAAGCGGAATTCCATTTTGACCTCTGCAGGACGATGTGACACAATGCCATGGCGTTCGTAATTCAAAGCAGGAATTACCATGAGTTTATCTGATAAATATCCTGCATAAATATACCAGTCATCTGAGTCTGTACCGGAATGGGCGCCCCATCTTCGACCATAATATGAACTGTAATCATACAATCCCCGATTATACCATGTGCCGGGTCCCGTTGGGCGATGGCGAGATGAATAAGTAATCATAAGATTGGTCCATTCGAACCCCCATGCCCAGTTTTTGTTATTTCCAATCCCATAATCCCGAACACCAAAAACCGTGGCCATACTGTGATCAGGCTGGGAGAAAAAATCTGCGTAATACATGCGGTTATCATTAAATGCAATTTCAGTATATATTTTGATATCTCTTTTAGGAAGTGTTATGGAAAAATAACCTGAAAGTGTCTGGTCCCAAACATCATGACCGCCAACTGTATGCTCAGCACCAATTAAATCGCTGGTAAATATTCCCTCAAATACAATATTACGCGCATCTTTTTCCGTCCATTCATATCCAGCGCTTAACACCCCCCCCGTGAGGTAATTACGGCTAAAGCCAGCTGAAATAATGACAGGTCCATACCAGGTCAACTGGCCGTTTAGGGATGTATAATATTTACTTAAAACGCCTATTTCTTCATTCATGTGAGCAAAAGTGTGTAAACCATAAAACCCAAATGATCCAATTCTAATCTCCTGAATGGTTCCTATAATTTGGGCTGGTAAAGGCTGGGTATTATTTGTCATCTGAAAACTGGAATGAATGCCAGGACCCCACCAGCGGTTTCCCTCGTGCCAGCCAAAACCGAGTCCTTTATAATGTAAAAAAGCTAAAATATTTCTAAGGCCGCTACTCTCTGGTTTTCGAGACCCAACCAGCGGGCGATCATTCAATACTGAAAAGGAGCCTCCCCTGTTAATGCCATCTACAGATAGAAATTTATTCGGCATTAGATAGGGTTCGGCCATAAAAGAAAAATAGGGACTATTGAATGCGATCTGGACCGAATTAAAACTGGCGATCCCTTTTGAGACATAACGGACATCCATATTTTCCTGATTCGGGGCATTGTCATTATAATATCCTTCGCTCCTGAATGTAACAGAAATGGAAGTTGAATCGGTATTGAAAAACATGGGGCGAAACATGGTGGACTGGATAGGAATACGACCTTCAAATTGGGATTTTTCACTCAGCAAAAGGTGAAATGGATCGGCAGGAATGTATCCTTGCGCCTTTGCGCAATTAAGATAAAAGATAAAAGATAAAAAGATAAAAGAAACGGCTCTAATATGGGAAGCTCGTTTTATTATTTTGGATTTGGGGATATGTTTCATTACATAGATAAATAATTAAAATTCTAAGATTAAACTACCTGTCTTCGCTGATGCTAGGACAGGCTCTCCTTCGGCGGATAAACAAGCGAGGGAAAAGGGCTGGTTTTAAAATATTCATTTCGAGAATTTAATGGGTTTTATTGATTTGTGAATAGTTATTCGTTAATTGGTGATGGGTAACTCGTGAATAGTGGAAAATGGATTGTATATCTTCGAATTACATCGACAAAATAAATCGTTGTTGTGTTTTCCTAACCCAATGTCGGAGTTGAAATGATTCCCCTTGTTCAGGTAAGGAAGGTGAATCGGTTGGGAGAATATCTATTGCGAGTCGTATAAAGAAGATTAAATTCTACATAACCGTAGCAATGAAAATTAAAATACTCCTTTTACTTTTACCTATTTGCCTTATTGCATCTGGAGGATATGATAATGGTACAGCAACAGGCAAAGGACAATTTCAAATCGATTTAACCTGGAATCCATTTGACCGGATTGATTTTGGTCAAACATATATCGTCATGAGTTATGGACTGAGCCATCGCTTAGATATCCACGGCTATATTTCTCATCACAGTGGGGGATATGAGACCTGGTACGGGGGGATATTCTATCAATTTTTAAAAACAAAAAGAATGGATTTGGCAACAGCAGTGGGTGTTCGCCGTCGATTTGATAAAAACTGGACCCATCTTTTTGCGCCACAACTACTTTATACTATCCATTTAAATGATCAATTAAATTTTGGAGGAAGTGTAGTGAATATTATGGAATCCCTCTCTGATAAATCTACGAGGGACAGGGATAAAAAACTTAACAAGTTGGGATTGGCGGTGGATGTGGGTGTTTTTTATCGACTCAAATATAAATCACAGAAAATTGAAAGTATTTCGATTGGCATTGGCGGGTTTCACCCGGCGACATGGAAATCAGATACCTATTTTTTACCGACGTACAGTATTGATATAAAGTTTAGATAGTGATCTGTGAAGAGTGAGAAGTTATCAGAAGGCAGATTGCAGAATTCAGATTATTGATTTATAATTAATAATCCGCCTACGTGTTGCCTGCGGCGGACAAGTTTTTGATTAGGGGATTTGATAGGATTGGTGGGGAATATTATCTATGAAATAAAATAAATGGTGCGGCTGAGAAGGAAAGAAGTCCCAAACCAAAGAGAGAACATTGTTAGAAAAAACCAAATGGAAACAGGAAACCCCAGCAATGCAAGTGTTACCCCACCAAGAGTGATGAGAATCAGCAATAAATCCAGGGTGGAGAATTTACTGATATTACATCCGAACCGTTTTTCTAATGTAAATATAAGATATGATATAAGTAAAAAGATTGTAAATAGTTTTGTAATAATACCTAACTCTGTATTCCAATACAATTCAGCAAAAAACAATACCAGCCCCAACTGGATGACATATTTAGCCATTTGATCTTTTCGATAAAAAAAGATAAAGATAAACAAAAGTATAACGGCCAAACCATGCTGCCAACTAATAATACTTAAATTGCAATAAAGACTAAGGGAAAAGATTAATCCAATGAGTAACGCGGCCATAATTTTTGTTCTTAACAATAATGGAGATGTTTTCTGTGAACCCTTTTGCCAATTGTACAAGAGGCCTATTAAATTTGTAATCATAGGTACATAAGTTTGGATTGGGGGCGTTAAAATAAATAATAGTAATAATGCAAAATAAACTAACATCATGTTTAATGATAATTCTGTATAAAAACTTATTATTCCTCCTATTACGGAAAGTAATGTAATTAATAAAATGAATCCGATAGAGGTCAGGTAACTTTGGCTTTGCTGGAGAATGAGATGATGAAAATGGATGGTGTCCGCTGTCATGGGGTTTTTTTTCTCAATAAGGCGTGTAAAAAAGACACGGGTGGTGTCTGCAATAAGGTATGAGGTCAAAAGAACGAATGGCGTCATATTTAGAGATGCTGTGGTAGGGGTCTGTGTGGAAAATAGTAATGGAAGGACACTCGTGTGAAAGCCGAGAAAGAGGCTACCGGCATCCCCCATAAAAAGCTTGGCGGGGCGCTGATTAAATACCAGAAAGCCAAGAAGAATAACTGATAACATAAGATTCAAGGTGGCAAATGAACCGGAGCTTGACAATCCCAACCCCATACATAGAATTAACATAAAACTACCGGCGAGGCCATCTAGGCCATCTAAAAGATTTACGGCATTGTATATACCAATGAACCAAAAAAGGAATATTATCAAAAGCCCAAGCTGTGATATGGGAAATGATAGGTTATAAAAAGTAATGGATTCGAAACGACCCCAAATAATCATTGATATATATGCAGCCAAGGCCAACTGAATTATAAGTTTTATTTTCCAGGGGACAAGGCGATTATCATCAACTACACCCAATAGAATTGAGACGACCCCACCCACTATGTACCATTGTGGCGTCAAACCTGAACACCATGTTATAAAAAGTAAGAGCGGCCCAAAAACGAGGCCTCCGATCTGGGGTATCACACCCACATGCTGCTTGCGGATATTAGGTGGATCCAAGGCATATTTTTTACCGAGAGCTAAGTACACACCCCAAGTAACAAAAAGGGATATAGAAAAAATAAATATTGGAGTAACATTCATATATAAAAATAATTTCTAGTATTAGTAAACATAGATTTTTATCGATCTCAAGAATTATTGATTGAAATAGTGTTTCCTATAAAAATTATACATACTATTTAAGTGATAAAAAAAATATATTGGATTTCTTCTGCTGGTCCGTTGAGCATCATGAATTATTGTTGATGAAGGGTCTAATATTATTTTCTTTCCCATTTTATTTAATCTCAAACAGAGGTCTATATCTTCACAATAAATAAAAAAGTTTTTTTCGTCCAACAAACCTATTTCGTTAAAATCATTGGATTTAATTAGTAAAAACATGCCTGCAAGCCAATCAGGTTCGAACGTTGAATCACCTAATTGATAATCGTAGGTATCATTATTAATTCCAAACTTGCGCATAAGCAAATATATAAAAGTTGGATATTTTCTTGCGTTATCTTCAATATTCCCTTTTTCATTTAACACTGCTGGAGCAACTATTGCTATCTTATTATTCTTAAACAGTTTTAACATATCTGGGAAAGGATTTTCAGGAATGCGGACGTCAGGATTAATAATACAAAAATATTGAGAATTACACATATTAAAAGCAGAATTGTGATTGGATGAAAAGCCTTTAATTCTTTTATTATTAATTATTATAGTTTTTGACTTAACCTGGTGTGGATAATTTATTTTTTTAGACGGAATATTATTTGTTAGAATAATTTTAGAAACATCAGTAAAGTGACTTAAATCATTAATAAGTGGTGATATTAAATTATCATGACCGTGATTAACAATTGATACTGTAATCATTATTGGTTTAGGGGTTTATTTCTTACAAGATGTATTATTTCATCTTCAATATTTTTGAGGTTAGTTTTTTTATTAAAGGCTTTAGGATATACTACACATGGATCATTCAAATACTTTTTTGAATCAATAAGATTGATTAATAATTCTTCTAATTCGATATTCTTTTTAAATAAATATGCATTTTCTGCATTTAATATTTCATCTATTCCAGATGTATTTCTTACAATAACTTTTCTTCCTGCATATAATGATTCTAGTATAAATCTTGAAATACCTTCAGAATATGATGGTAAAATTGAATAATGAGATTTAATAATATAATCGAACACATTTTCTACATAGCCAACCAGTTTAATATTGTCATATAAATTATTATTTTCGATATATCCTTTTATTTTTGTTCCAAGAACACCACTTCCTAATATTATCAATTTAACATTGAAGTTATTTGCGACTAAATGATGGACAATTTTTATTAATTCCCAAATACCCTTTCTTGCTGATAAATGGCCAGCAAATAATATATTTAATTCTTTATTTTTAGGCATATCAATTAGTTGAGTATAATTCTCATGAAAAAAATTTCTGATTACCTTTATATTCTTATTTTTATTAAAAATTAGACGATTGGCATTTTGTTTTGTTAAGGTAAGCACTCTATTAAATGTTGATAATGATAGCACATGTATAAAATACATCAATAATCCAATTAATTTCCCTTTATCAAAAGTATAGTTTGATAACAGATCAGACCTTACAATTGAAATTTTTTTTCTGTTAATAAGTGAACAAATAATATCAGATTGAAAAAGTGATGAAACATAAATATCAGCATTGCATCCCTTCAATTTTGATATTTTTTTACATATGTTTTTTTCACTATTAACTAATATTTTTGCCTCACCAAAATCTATTTTGCACAAATCTTTATTATCCAAAATACCTGTAATGTAAACATCATATTTTTTACTCAAATGTTTAATAATTAAAGAAATGCCTTCTATTGGACTAGTTTTCTTTTGAAGGCTGGGTAAAACGAAACATATTTTTACCATTGTGCAGATTCAGATTTAAGTAAAAAATTATATGGTTCCAGTCGAGTTAAAATCCCATAATTGATGTAGGAAACTATCAGACAAAATGCAACAGAAACGATTACTAAAAATTTTCTTTCTCTAAAAAATAAAATAATATAAGTGAGTAATATTGGTTCAACGCTATAAAAATGCCCTGAAAATCGAAACGCAAATATAGCATAGTTGTTAAAAGCTATCTGTAAAATGGTACTAAAAATGTATACGTTTATAATAGATTGATTAATGGTACTCTTATATATTTTTCCATGGGTAGATAGAAGAAGTAATATGACAAATGATGATATAATCTGCTGAAATGTTTTTGGATGAAGAAGACTGGCATGATAAGTATATTCCTCCCAACCAAGATATAATTTTACTATGCCAGGCAATAAACCAAAATTATCTAGATTTGCTAATACTATAGCAATAAAATCACTAAAATAAATTATAAATGCTGAGCATAAACCTAGAAACAACCATTTAATTTTGATTGGGCGATTAAGCCACAATAATATTATGGATAGGATAGATACATAATGGATTAATGAGGAAATAATATAAAGAATATAGAAATTCTTTTTTTTCCCTAACTGTAAATTGTAAATCATTGGTAACACCATAGCACTCGCCAGGCCTGCCCTTATTTGAATCCATTCATGAAATATTACTTCGTGGGATAAATAGTATAAAAAAGCTAATAAATAAAAAGGAGTAAAAATTCTATAAAATTTCATATGAATTAGAATACTCGTGAAAGCAAAGAAAAAAAGGAGGCCTTGGGAATTGAAATTTAATGTTTTTAAAAAAGAACCTATGAAAGCAAATACAATTCCATTTCTTATCGCAACTTCCATATCTGAAAAAAATAGAGGCAAAGTTGGAATGCGAAGAAAAAGACGGGTGTATTCGTCATCATTTCCTTTAAGACCAATTAATATGATAAAAAAGAATCCTATAGTATAATATATCATTCTTTTTTCCTTCATTTCTTTTCCTAATAAGAGATAAAGGAAAATTATACTTACAGAAAGATTGATGAAAAAATATTCCATTTATAATACTAACAAATAAAAATCACAAGTTATTATTTTTTTTCATTTCAAACACAATTCATTGATCTCAAATAACCAATTATTTATTATATTTTCGTTTAATTCAATATTTAATTTTTTTAATTTTGATAAATCATGAATAAATAATTTGCCATCCATAGCAATTTATAATCA
>Ga0233434_1001434_pt1 | contig 23317 bp, 25 predicted proteins | sample SI_122_August201_4_FD_182738 | JGI IMG/M metagenome (GOLD analysis project Ga0233434, IMG submission 182738) | Seawater microbial communities from Saanich Inlet, British Columbia, Canada - SI_122_August2016_120_MG | ecosystem: Environmental > Aquatic > Marine > Inlet | place: Canada: British... | reverse complement strand
ATTTACTGCAAGTGCCCCACCAAGTTTTAATGTTTGTTTATAACTTAATCCAGTTTCATTTGCAAACTTGAATGACGCCATTGCCATCTTCACCAAAGCACCAACTACCACTGCTCCAATCGCTGCTATTCCTATCATTGCTATCTTACCCCTACCAAGTCCTTTAGCTGTTTTTTCAGATTCCTTAGTATGAGATTCCTGTATTTTATTACCTTTAGTTGCTTCTTTGTTTGTCTTAAATCTCATATCCAACTCACCACCTTTTGTTAAAGGCCCGAGTTCTGGAGTGGCTTCAGTTTTTAAATCTTTAATATTAAAAGCTTCTTTAACTCTTTCACCAATTTTATTTTTTATATCATCTTCCCACTTATCTATAGGAATCATTTTAGTTAATAACCCGCCAACTATTGGAATTTGACCAATTAAATCATTCATATATTTTACGGGTTTTAAAAATTGTGAAGCGGTTTCTTCAGTTATATCATGAGCTTTCTGTAATCTATCTTGTAAATCTTCTTGACTTCTTAAAAACTTAATTTGTCCTTTTAATTTATCCCCACCAAGAAGTTTATTTTTCTTTTCCATTTCAAAGATTTGTTTGGATAAATTTAGTTGTTGGAATTCAGCAGTACCGACAGCCTCCATATTTGATTGTATAGTTGCTGCATTATCTGCAACCACACCTAAAGATTTAGCTAATTTTTTACTGAAATGATCTGATTTTTGTCCATATTTTACAATTAAAAGAGCATTATCTTTTAATCCGTCTTGAAACCCCAGTTGAGTTTTCATTGATTTTTTTAATTGATTAGCCAGGTCAGCCTGTCCTTGTAACTCAATACTTATATTTTCATAACCTTTTAAATATTCTCGTAAATCTTTTCTACTTTTCTGTAATATTTTTAAATTTTCTCGGGCTAATTTATTTTGCTCCTTCATCTGGTCCGATTTGGCATTCATAGTTCTACCAATTTCTTGTTCTTGCTTAAGAATTTTTTTATTTAATAAAGCTAATGCTTTTCTGTTATCTAGTTCTGCCATTGATTACTTTGTGTTAACTGACAATTTAGCCAGTATTGAATTAAAAATATAAACTAATTAATTTGTAAAAATTAAATATAATCTAATGCGTCCATCTTGGATGCATAGTCAGGATCACTTTTTCTTTTCTTTTTAAAATAATCTACAAGATCCTTTTCTAAGTCATTACTTTTCTTCAACATTTTTTTCATTTCAGGGTCTGTTGCTAATACTTTTGCAACTTGTTTCCCTTTTCTCTTAGCTAATGATTTAAGGAATCGGCCTACAAACTCTTTTAAAACAGTTTCATTTTTGTATATATATTTTGCCATATTAATTTTATACCTTGGATTGGTTACTAATAAATATCACTTATTTTTATTTTTTGAACTTGGGCCCTTTTGCAGATCGTTGTTGTTTTTCTAATTGTTTGGATTCTTCTTCGTATGTTGAAGAAAGTTTTTGAAGATACCATCTACGTAAATAGACTGGCATTGAGTATAAGTCATGAAAGGTAAAACTACCCTTTCCATAATACATTAAATCGAATATTTGTTTGTGTATTTCTAGTTTATAACTTAACGGAAGGCCAAAAAAATCGAACCGTCATAGGGACAGTTATTTCTACCCCCTCACCACCATCATCTATAACAATATCCATATCTATATCTGGTGTTATTTCTTGATAATGGCTTCTAAAAGCTTGTGAGTCTTGTGTGAAAAACTCGTTATCTACAAAATTATTAACAAATGCTTGTTCAGAATTACCATCTACTGAAATTATCATCTTTTTATATCGAGTTGTTACCTCTTTGGTAACTCCACCACTTACTTTAGATAATGCTTCTACTTCCTTACCGACTTCTCTCTCATCACCATCAGTTAGTAATTTGAATTCTATTGTTCTTTCCGCTTGTGGAAGTTTAAAACTAAATAGATTCTTCCCTTTTTCATGTTTAGAAAAATCTATTTTTTTATCTTTTAATTTAGTTAAATCGTGTGTATGTTCTTTAGATAAACCCGTATTATCAATATAATCAAAAGTGTATTCTTTACCATATGCAAGAACTCTTGATGCTATAAACAATGCATTTTTATCACCTATCAACATACTGTTAAGGTCTATTTTCTTATCAACGACCAAAGATTCCAATAATTTATCCAACACAATACCTTTTTGAATAAGATTTTGTGAAGTTAAAATATCTTCTTCTTTGGCAGTCATATATTTTATTTCAATTTGCCCTGAAGATAACGGATTGTCCTCGGGATAAAAATATCCCTTAGAGGGCAAATCCACTACTTCCGTAGGGAATTTAGTTTCTGCCATTTTTACTCCTATTTGATTAGTGTCATAACCTAATTATAAATATAACCTTTGTGTCCGAAATAACGAATTATTTTTTTGGTGCGAATTTCTCTTTGATTGGTTTAAGAATCATATCGAAAAGAATATCGTCATATTTTGTTGGTGTGAGTTTCACAATTTTTTCAATTGCGTAAATACCAACTAAAACATATTCCCAATTTGCTGCTATCCATTCAGTCATTTTTATTCTCCGTTTTGATTAGAATTGTAATATTGCGTAATCGTAACGCAATGTTAATTCGATATCTACTGGATCTGTACCATTTGCAAAATCTACATCATTGAAGTTAACATCCTGTGCCCACGCACCTTTTAATGTCCATTCTTCAACAATATCTCCTACTGGACCCAATAAATTAAATGTAATATCTTTTTTATAAAAATCTGAGTATCCATCACGACCTGTTACTGATTCGTGGGATAATCTCACCCATTCCATACATGCTTGTGCTGCTGATGGTACAATAGGGTCATATAATGTAAGTGCTAATGGTTGCCACTCACCTTTACCTTTAATGTATCTCTTTACATTAATATGGTCTAATACTATTTCTTCAAATGTTATTTGAGGTCTTGCTGCAGTTTTTATTAAATATGCGGGTAGACCTTCAATATACATGACATACCGGTTTTTAGTTTTTGGTTCAAACGGTGTGAACATTATTTCTGAAGGATCAATTAACTCTGGCATTTCCAATTCTCCTATTGTTAAATTCTGTACGGTTTTTGTACTTCAAGTATAAATATCAAACTAATTAAAAAAAATGAATTTCTATATATGTCAATTTGTAGAAGTTTTTTAGAAGTTTTATAGGGCAATAAAAAACCCCATAATTAAATGAGGTTTCTTATTTCGTTTTACGAATTAGTCTGGGAACGATGCTCCTGTGGGTAATACCACGAAGTCAAGAACAATAAATTCCGCTGTTCTCGTAGGTTGGATAAATATCTGTCCTACAAGACGGTTTCTATCAACAACATCAGGTGTGTTATTGCTATCGTCCATCACTACTCTAAATGCGTTCAAACCACTATTGGCCTGGACACTTTCAAGGTAAGGATTGACAATATTCAAGAAACGATTCCTCGTTGCTGTTGTGTTCTGTTCGAATACTAAATATCTTGAAGATGACGCAATGAATTTCTTCAATGCAATCAACAATCTACGAACATTGATTCTATCAAGTGCTGATGGTTTAGACTGAAGTGTTTTCTGTCCAAATACCGTTACACCTTGACCTGGGAATGTTGCAATTGGATTAACTCTATTTTCATACAGTTTATCTCTCTCAGCGTGAGTTAATCGTGTTTTAGCTTCTAAAACAGAAGTTAAACCACCACGATTTAAACCAGCTGGTGCAAACCATTCGTGTGCTATCTTATCTGTAAAGGATATTACACCTGGTAGAACAACTGAAGGTGGCACCCAAACTGGTAATTGTGTTTCAGAATCAACTACTTTAACCCAAGGAAAATATGTCCCTGCGTAGTTGGTATCTAATGCACTTATACCGTTGGTTGCGTTATCAATTGTATCACTCCATGCAAATCCATCCAATACATAAAAAGCATCACCACGAGCTTCAATTTTTGAAATTGCGTGGTTGGTCACTGCACTATGTACAATTGAACCACCTTTACTATGAAGTACACCTGGGATAGCCAATAAATTAATATCGAACTCATCAGGATTACTTATAGCATTGATTGCTCGTTTGTATGCTACAGAACCACTTGCTGCTGCGGATGATAAATCAAATCCTTGTGTGTTTGTACCAGAAATATCATTTCCAGTAGCTTTAATCACAGTTGGATCATCACCATCAAATCCCCATTGTAGAGGCATTACAAATTTCCTCTGTGCAATGTCTGAATTTGCTAATGTTATTGCTGTTGAACTATTTGCTGCCGTAGAAACATTTAAGTCTCCTGCTGCGTTATCATCACCATTCATATTTGCTAATGAAAATACACTATTTGAACCTGTAGTAGCGTTATAAGGAATAGGAGCTAAATACTCTCTATTATCCTTTAACTTATAATCAAATCCATAAAATACGTTTTGGTCAAAATCACCAACACCATTTTTCTGTTCTGATTTAAATGTTATTGTAGGTACATTAGCACCTAATACTGGATTATTCACTGCTTCAAATCCAAAAGGTACTACATTTTTAGCTAAGTTTCTAAGATCTGCATAATCACCAATACGAATCCATTTAGATTGATTTGGCCAATCACCTTTATAGGTTAATTTACCATTTGAATCAATTTCAACAAATCTATCACCAATTTTTCTTGCGAAATAGTTGTTTGAAGTTCTATCAAAATTACAATTATCAAACTGTTCAAGAACTATATTATCATCTGCTTGTGCTGGGTTATTTTTTCTTACCTGTACAGAGAATTCACCATAATCCGAACCAGGAATTGAACCAGCCGCTTTAATATTCAATACACATACTTTAAATTCTTCATTCACACTTGTTCCGTGAGATAATGAATAAATTCTAAATAAGTTATTGTATGAACGAGTTGCTGTTGCTCCTTGGTCAATTACGATTGGTGTTCTTGCCACAGAATAATCACTATTACCTGTCCAAGTTGCTGCTACACCAGTTGCTCCATATTGTGCTGAATATCCAGTTCCACTTTGAAAATCCTGTCCAGCCGAACCACTTGCACTATTTGCTACTGATAATTCAGTCCAAGACTGATGATTATTGTGTGCAGTTTCTTTAAATATTTTGTAAAGGTATACTTTTGATGTATTGTTCATTGGATCAGAACTAATCACTTTATCAATAAACAAATCACTTGATGTTGCAAACGATGCACTTATTGTTTCATGAAATGTTCCAGCTGTATTAGTAGAACCACTTATGTGGATTACAAAATCACCAGCTGTAACTGAAACAGTTGAACCACTTTGTTCTACACCACTTCTCATTACTCGTGTTCCATCAATTCCAAGTGCCCCAGCACCACGTGATGGTGCTAAAACTGCTATTAAATCTTCGTTGGATGAACCACTTGCAACTATATTAACATAATCTGTCTTATATCCACCAATACCAAGAACTCTAACTATTGTTACAGAACTGGCACTTTTAAGATATTCTTGTACTGTATAGGGAACATAATAATCTTCGCTCACTTTACCAAAAGTATTTTCAAATTCTGAAAAATTACTAAGTATGGTTGGTGTGAATGCTGGGCCCTTTTGAGTTGGCCCTATTATTGCTGCCCCAATATCAGAAATACCTTGTGGTAGAAAAGACAAGTCCCGTTCTTCTGTGAAGACTCCAGGACTTACTATTCTTTCCGCCATTATTTTTCTCCCAATTTATGAGGTTGTTTTAATACAAATTAAAGTTATATATAAATATAAGCCAAATTTCTCAAACATTAGTTTTGAGGAGTAAATTTACCAGTTTCTACATCAAGATTACCAATTCCGTACTTATCTGTCATCTTTTTTACAATTCCTTGTTCAGATTCTCTAGCTTCATCATATGCAACATGCAATTTTTGTTCATTAGATTCTATATTATCCAATTCCTTATTTAATTGACTACGTTGTAAAGCAATCTGTCCAAGTTGTAAAGCTATACCTTGGTATTTTTCTTGTAAAGATTTAATCTCTTTGATCTCTTCTTCTGGTACTACTACTTCTGATTTTTTCGTTTCGTCTGCCACGTTAAAACCTCCATTTTTGTTGTTATAAATGTATCTAACTATAAGTATCTAATTAGATTTCAAATCATCAATTTCTTTTTTCAGTTCTTTAATTGATTCTATCAGAACGGGGACTAATTTATTATAATCCACCGATTTAAATTTTCCTCTACCATGTAAACCTTCGTGTTCTTTCACAAGTTCAGGAATAACTGCTTCTACTTCTTGTGCTAACACTCCAACATCGTGTCCCATATCTTCTCGTTTCCAATCATACTCAACACCACGAAGTTTCATCACATCAGATAAACCATATTTCATATCTGTGATATTCTCTTTCAAATTCATATCAGATGCGACGGTTGAAGAATATGCAACAACGTCAGCGTCTGCGTGAAATGTTCCACCCGCTGTAAATCTAAATTCTTCTACATTTGATAAATACACTTTAATATTATCATCTGTACCAAAATCAATCCAATCACCACTAGCATCTCTACCAACTTTAAGTCCAGTATTATATATTGAAGTAATAGTTGTTTGTGCTGCTGTTACTGCAACATCATTAGCATTTGCTGTAATTCCATCTCCACCAATTACATTTATCACTCCACTTGTGGCAGTCGTTCCTGCTCCTGCCAATTCAGTTGCTACATCATCATGTACCATACCAGTTTGAACTGCATTTGCTTGTATTGTTCCAGCTGCTGTAACATTACCACTTCCATCAAAACTTGGTGAAGTCCATGCAACATCACCAGTCATTGCTATTGTTCTACCAGTAGCCAAAGCAGTTGCTGTAGACGAATTTCCTGTTAATTCACCTGCCAACGCAGTTGATGTAATGGATGTTGCTCCTGTTACCACACCAGCGTCTATACTAATTGTTCCGTCTAATAAAATTGCCGAACCTGCTGCTGGTTCGATGTTAATTGCTGCTCCAGAATCTAATGTTATTAATCCTGCTGAAGCAATCTCAGCAGTACCATCGATTGTAAATAAAAGATTTGCTGCTGCGGCTGCTGTATCAACCGTAGTAAAAGTCAAAGCACCATTGGTAGATGCTGCTATAGTGGCCGTATCATCTGTTGATGGTGTCATCACAATTGAATCATCTGTAATAACCGTTGTACCGATTGTAAAATCTGTTGTTGCGTCAATTGTAGTACCCACAATAGTACCTGCAGCTACTGCACCTATTGCAGTAAAATCACCTGCGGCTTGAGTTGCTGCCCCAATTACTGTATTATCAATAGTTCCACCATCAATATCAGGTGTATTAATATCAGGACTTGTTAAAGTTTTGTTTGTAAGTGTGTCGGTTGAACTAATAGTTACTAAATTAACTTCTGCATCTTTCAATCCACCAATCCATCTATCTTCACTTACATCCCAGAGTAATGAACCTGTTTCTGTTGTATCGGCATCATTTATATAAAGTCCACCATCTCCTGCTGCTGAACCAGCATTTAATGTAACTATTCTATCTCCAATATCTAAATTTGAACTTGAAACATATGTTAAATCTCCTCGTACTTCCATACCACCAGTTACAATAATTCCTGTAAATGATCCAGATGCTGGTGTTGCTGCACCAATAACTGTTCCATCAATATTTCCACCATTAATATCAACTGTAGTAAGTGTAGAAGTTCCTGTAGCAGTAATTGCGTCTATATGACCTGTATCAATATGAGCTTCTGCAAATTGTAACGCAGAAGTTCCTAAATCTCTTGCACTATTTGTAGATGGTACTATGTCCGAATCGAATCGACCCGTTGCTGTAATTGTATCACCCGTAGCGTCTCCTAAATCAACATTTCCAGTTGCTACTAAAGTTGTAAAAGTACCAGCTGCTGGAGTATTACCACCTACAACTCCATCTGATGTTCCAACAAATGCTGTCGATGTAATAGATGTTGCTCCTGTTACTACACCCGCGTCTATACTGATTGTACCATCCAATAGAATTGCTGAACCTGCTGCTGGTTCGATGTTAATTGCTGCTCCAGAATCTAATGTTATTAATCCTGCTGAAGCAATTTCAGCCGTGCCATCTACTGTAAATAAAAGATTTGCTGCTGCGGCTGCTGTATCAACTGTAGTTATAGTCAGAGCACCATTAGTAGATGCTGCTATAGTGGCCGTATCACCACTTGTTGGAGTCATCACAATCGAGTCGTCTGTAATAACCGTTGAACCTATTGTAAAATCTGTTGTTGCGTCAATTGTTGTACCTGTAATTGCACGAGCCGTGTCAGCACCAAGTATACCATCAACATTAGTACCAATTAAATCGGTAGAAGTAATTGATGTTGCTCCTGTTACTACTCCTGCATCTACACTAATTGTTCCGTCTAATAAAATTGCTGAACCTGCTGCTGGTTCAAGGTTAATTGCTCCACCCGAATCTAATGTTACGGTAGTACCAATTGCTTCAAACGTTCCGTCAGCGGTAATTGTTATGTTTGCTGCTGCGGCTGCATCATCTACTGTAGTAATAGCCAATGCACCATTGGTAGCTCCACTAAAAGTAATCGTATCACTTGTTGATGGTGTCATCACAATTGAGTCGTCTGTAATAACCGTTGAACCTATTGTAAAATCTGTTGTGGCGTCTATTGTAGTACCAACTATTGCGGCAAATGTACCAGCTACTGCTGATGCTGCACCAATAGTAGTTCCATCAATACTTCCACCATTAATATCTACTGTAGTAACTATTCCTAAATCTGCAACTGTTCTACCTGCGTTTGTCCAGTTATTACTAAATGACAAACTTGAACCATCGTCTGCACTAATTGTATCGAGTGCTATATCACCCACATTAGTAATGTTTCCATCACTAAAAGATGTGGCGGTTGTAGAAGCAATTACAAGAGTTCCATCATCTGTAATTGTGTTATCAGTAATGACAGTTCCACCGATTGTAAAATCAGCTGTGGCATCTATTGTTGTACCTTTAATTGTCGTATGTGAAGAAGCTCCAATAGTAGCCCCATCAACTGTTCCACCATTAATATCTGCTGTAGTGATACTACCTAAATCTGCTACCGTATTTCCAGCGTTTGTCCAATTACCTTGAATATTATCAAGTTCTATTCGTGATGCACTTACTGAATTTACTGCAATGTGTGCAAATGAACCACTTGATGTGGCTGAACCACTAATAGTTGTTGCGTTAATTGTTAATATATCCGCTCCATCGTCTGTAATAACTACATCTCCACCATCAACATCTATCGCCAAATCTCCAGCGAGATCCATAGTTAAATTAGCATCATTTGTAATCGTATCTGCTGTAAGTACCAAACCATCAATTGTAAAATCAGTTGTAGCGTCAATAGTCGTACCTTTAATTGTAGTAGCTGATGCTGCTCCAATTGCAGTTCCGTCAATTGCTCCACTATCAATATCTACATTTGTAGAATTAAAGTTGCCGTGGTCTAAATTAGCTCCTAATGCATCTGCATTCAAAGTATCTATATATGCCACACCATCTATGTATAAATCTTTCCATTGTGTACCAGATGCACCCAAGTCATCGGCATCATCACTTCCAGGTAAAACATTATTTCCACCTGGGTCTAATATAATATCTGCGGCTGCTATAATTTTTAAATCTGTATCTACATCAACATAATCAGCTGCACTATCTATTTCTAATCTTGGAACTCTTAAATTACCACCTGATTGTACTAATACATCTGATGTTTCAGTTAATGTTATTCCACCGTTAGCCCAATTTATAACACCTGCTGCACCTAAATGTAAATCGTTCCATCCTTTAGTAGCACTACCTAAATCGTATGTAGCATTTGCATTTGGAGTTAAATTTGAAGTAATATCTGCACCAATACTAATAGAATCTGTATCTGCATCTCCAAGTGTTAAATCTCCACCTATAAAAGCATCTCCCACAATATGTAGTTTAGAACCACTAAGTACTGAACCACTTAAGTCCGATACTAAACTTCCACTTGCAAACGTTATTCCATCTGGAGTTGCAGTCATTGTTTGTACTGTATTTCCAGTTTTATCCATAAAATGAATAGAGCTAGTAGATACATATAATTCTTTCCAGGGTCTACCCGCATTTCCTAAAGTATAGGTGTCAGAATCTCCTGGTATAAAATGAAAACTTGCCGTTGCAGTATTTATAGACTGCGACATCACTAACATTGCGTCCGTTGATTCTACAAGTATTCCTTTTGGGTGATGTAAATCACTCGTGATTAAACTACTATGTTTTTTTGCCATTTCTTATTCCCTTTAAGATGCTCCAGTTATTACTACTTCATTATTTTGGGTGGTAATTTGTTCAAAATCCATTATAGTTGATGTCTCTTCTGTTACTACCATATTTGCTAATACATCAAATGTTACAAGTTCCGAACCTGCTTGTTTAACAGTAGTTGCATCTAATGAACCAGTAAATTCATGTTTACTACCTGAAAAATTTGTAGATCCTGTTACTTCAAAGCCACCCCCATCAATTTTGATTTTATTACCAAATCTATCAAATCCTAAATATGAAGTAAGTGACATATTATACTATTTCCAAAATACTACAAAATGCCTGTAGTGTAGATGCTGCATCAGCCGTAGCCTTTAAAACATCGGCTGTTTCTAAATTTATTGGTTTATCCAATACTACCGTTGTACCATTTGGTACTGCTAAATTCTTTGCTATATAAAAATCACTCCCTGCACTGGAATCCGTTACAAAAATATCGACTAGCCCAGCATTTGATGCGTGTATATTTGAAATATATACTGCGTGAACTACTGCCGTTGTCGAACTTGGTGTTGTATAAATTGTTGTTGCACTATCTGTAATTGCAACTCCCTTATTTTTAAATGTATTAGCCATTCATTATCCTCCGAAAACTATTCCAAAAACTACCGCATTTACATCTGTTACATTTGTTAGTCCTGTACCATCACCACTTAAATTAGTTGCCTCTACTTTACCAAACGAACCAGTTGAAGTTGATGAACCACTTATGTTTCCAGATGCCTGTATAATTCCTGTTACATCTACACCAGTATTTGTAGTTTCAAGTTTTGTACTATTATTATAATTTAAATCTACTGAATTTGCTGAGTTTAAAACCAACATAGTTTTAGAACCAGCTGCATTCTGGAATGTCTGTGTTCCACCCAAATAATTTAGGTTTCCAGTTCCATTATCTTTTATGTAACTATTACTACCATCGTGGTATAGTTGTAAATCATTTTCATCACCAATATTTAAAACTGCATCATCTGCAAGTTTTACGCCACCACTTCCTGTAATTTGATTTAAATGGGCTGAACTGCCCGATACTATGACTTTTTTCCAGTTTGGCATTTAAGTTATTCTCCTATTGCGGTTGGTTACTCTTTCGAGCCCACTTCCCATCCTCTACCATAAAGATGGGCCAACATTATAATACAAGTTATTCTCCTAAACCTTCTAAGTGTTTCTTCATTAACTTGTATTCTTCTTGTAACTTTCTTGTTACGTGTAATACGTTCTGAACCTCTGATATCTTATGTCCAGCGTTTGCTACTATTTCTAATAAAAATTCTATTTCTTGGAAAGACATTGGGTGTACATATGCCTTACCCTCTAATACTTTAATACCACCTTTTACAGTAAGTCCCATTTGTAACCTCTTATTTAATTAAGACCAAATCCAAATATCCCCTGCTACTGTCCTCGAACCGGCGTGGTCTGATGTTTGTACATAAATCATTCCTCGTCTTGTAGCTGCATCAGTACCGAAATCACTTGGATTTTGTGTTGCTCCACCTTCCCAATCATCTGGGGGTGCTGCCGATTGTGAAACCGACACTAAATATTGTCGTGGTGTTGCTGTAGTTGCACTTCCTGAAGTATCATCAGCTGCTGTTAATGCCCATCTTGATGCACTATCGTCATAGAAAAATGCTGAACCAATACCACCTGCTCCTGTGTTAGCAATAAGTCCAGAATCTCCACTCGTTGAACCACTTGCCACTATTATAAATCTGTCTGCAACTCTTAAATTAGTTGAATCTATTGTAGTCAATGTGCCATTCACATCCAAACTACCATTTACCGTTACATCACCAGTAGTTGTAATTGAATCTATATATGCATTTGCCCAATATAGTCCTGTTGTTCCTAAATCTCTTGCACTATCTGTAGATGGTACAAGTGCGGAATCAAATCGACCCGTTGCTGTAATTGTATCACCCGTAGCGTCTCCTAAATCAACATCTCCTGTTGCAATCAAAGTTGTAAATTTACCAGTTGTATGTGAAGCTGCTCCAATAGTAGTTCCGTCAATAGCCCCACTATCTATATCAACATTGGTCATTTCATGATTATTAAAATCTATTTCTACTGCTCCATCTCCACCCCAAGTAAGTTTACCTGCGGCGTGTGTTAATGTTACATCACCACCATCTAAATTAATAACTCCACCACTTCCTAAATGTAAATCATTCCATCCTTGAGAAGTTGTACCCAAATCATAAGTTGCATCTGTGTTTGGTGTTAGGTTAGAACCAATATCTGCCCCAATAGTAATAAGATCAGTGTTGGCATCTCCAAATGTAAGGTCACCTTTTATAATTGCGTCACCATGTACATTTAAGTATCCGAATGAACCCGATGAAGCGTGAGATCCTGATATTTGATTTGCACCAATATCAACCATAGATGCCGATATATGTAATTCTGTACCTGCTGCTATGGAAAGAATACTACCATCCGAAGAAATATGTTCTCCACCTTGGTCAAAGAAATAAAGTTTTCTATCATCAGCGACACGGATAACTTCGTTACCTCCCTGTGTCTTAAATACTAAATCATCACTTGCTACTTTTAACTGAACATCGATTTGGCCGGCCGTTCCATCCATATCTATTGCTAACTGTGCAGTTCCTGCATCCTCAAACGATACATCTCCTGCTGCCGAATCAATTTTTATAGTAGTGGCTGCATCTAATAATATATCTGCTCCTGCTACTAAATTAATATCTGCGTCATCTGATAATTTAAGATCAGTTCCATCATGTTGGATATAAGCATTAAAATTACCACCAAATCCTAATTTGTTGGTCGAATTAAGTGCTATTCCACTACCATCTGTATGTGTAAGAGTAGTATCTTGATCTGCTCCAAAGTTAATAACACTACTATCTGCCAAATATAAATCTGACCATTCACTTTTTGCAGAACCTAATGTACCACCATCTGCTGTTACTGGTACTATATGTCCACTTGCTGATATGTCATTTAGTTCCGCAGTACTTCCAGATACTACGACTTTTCTCCATTGAGCCATTACTGTTCTCCTATCGACGAACCTCTATAGTTCGTACTATTAATAAATATAATATTTCTAAATAATTCCACTTTTCTTCTACTTAAATCTCTAAGAAACTTCATTTTCATACCCAAAGTAAAAGTCATCAGAACCAGAATAATATATTCCCCCAGCCGTGGCTGTAGGTGTTGTTGTTCTTGCTCCCAATATTGCTACTTTATTTTCAATTTTAAACATTAGTGCATCACTATTATCATAAATATCAAATCCACCACCAGTTGATTTCCAAAAGAAATCTGAACCAGTTACACTTAATGCCCCTCCACTTTCATTCCAATTTGTACTTCCATAGGTCAAATCATCAGTTATTGACAATTCTCCAACTTCCAATCTTCCAAATGACCCTGTTGAAGTAGCTGAACCACTTATGTTTCCACTAGCTAATGTAGATCCGACATACTGATATACCGTCATGTAAAGATAATCACTATTACCTGGGTCTACAGATGAATTAGTAAATTGTACTACCCCCGTTTTATAATCAAATGTATAATCATTAGTTGAAACAATATCATCACCATCTAATGAAGATGAATCTAATGAAGTTGATTTAAGTAAGGTTGCTAAATATCCTGGTGTAGAATCTTCTGTCGTAGAAGTTGCCAATCCTGCTATTGAATATTTAGGTGATATAAAATTCACCGTTTGGTCATCACTAATTAACTGAGCTCCAATTCCACTATCGCTACCCGTGGGGTCTAAAAAGAACCAAACTTCATTATTGGTATTTGATTTTGTCAATCTTTGTCTATACCAATATTTCATTACAGATTTACCTTCAGTAGAATAAGTTGAATGTATTTGAGTACTTCCACTATAAGGTAATCCACTTGATGGTATTAAACCAGCCTCTGTATATATCTCAGAAGCACCTAAATCTAATACCTCTGTAAACGATTCTTGTGAGGCGTTCAGGGTTTCGTGCGTATATCGTCGTGACGCTAACAGTCGACTTGATTTTTTTTCTTTATCTAAGGCTGCCATTTCTTATCTCTAACTAAAAGTTAATGTGATATCATCTATTGGTGTTGGATCACCCTTATATCTAACTATCACGTAAAGTTCGTTATCACTACTATCTAAATACATCCCATCTGCATTTCTTATTGGAACTGTATATGTTCCACTTGCTATACTACCACCACTATTTCCATATAAACTAATTGCTGTACTAAATGGATTTTTAAAATTATCTGCTGATATATCTGCTTCAATTAAGTTACTTGTGGTTTTTACTGGGTCATAAATTCTTGCCGTTCCCAAAGAAGCATTATTACCACTACCATTACCAGAACTCTCAAATAATATTGCACAAGATATTCCGTTAGTAGTTGCGTTCCAAGCTATCAATGTAGTATTATTAAGATTAATCGTCATACTCGAATACGTACTGCCCGGTGTTTGGAATCTTCTTATATAATATTTGTATGTTCCACTACCAAAACTTGATGGATACCAATATCGATATGTACCACCTGGATCCACTAAAAATCCTGGCTTTACTTGTAAATCATAATCACCTAGCTGATTTCCACCTCCTGTTAATTGGTATGAGGTAGTCCACGCAGTTCCACTAAATGTTTGTACGTTATCTGCTAATTTTATTCTAAAATCTTCACCAGTAAATGTCTCAGTTGTGTCTTGTAAGGTATTTGAATCATACCCTTGAGCTCTACCATATATTCCTAAACTACCACTAGCTGATGTTTGTCCGAAATCTCCTGCCGTATGATAATTAATTGTTTGTGTATCTAAAGTGGATTGTGAACTATTTCTATTTCTTGCTTTTGTGGCTACGGTAAATGTTGTATCGGTAAGAGTTGATGATTGTTGTATACTATCTGAAGTTCCACTATCGTAACTAACTGATGCAGTAACTATTGCAATATCATCATATCTTGGAACTCCACTATTAACTGCGGTGCTTCCATCACTCTGAAAAACTTTACCACTTGTCTGAACCGTTCCACCATTTGTGGAAATTGTATCTCCACTTATCGAAACACTACCAACACCAACTGAACCTGCTGTCATATCTACTAATGTGGTTGATGAAGGATACATCGGATTAAACAATCCTGTAATCTTTGTGGATACTTCAAATGTTGCATCTAATAAATACGGGACTCCACTTAAACTTCTTGAGGTAGCAGTTAATGCTTTATGAGTTGTTCCCGTATCATTTAATGAATTAGTTCCAATATCTGAATCTATTTGGTCTATTGGTGCCCAAAATCTATTTTTATCAGTTCCACTTTTAAAATCATATACTGATTGAGAACCACTCTTAATTCCTACTGCCAAATCATGAAATTTATAGTAACCACTTGAAGATACACTCGTGATACTACCCGAAGTAGCGTGCCATTTTCTTGACAAAGAACCACTCATAGTAGAAGTTCCACCAACATTCTCAAATTTACCATCTTGATATGCTGCAGGTATAACTGCTGGGTTTGCCGTGTTTATTTTTGCCAACTCCACACCATTAGTTGTTCCAAAACTTGTCAGAGTTTCATCATAATAAGATTGTGTGGTAAATTTATTAGATGACTCATCTGGTGAAGTATTTGTAGAAACATCACTAAAAGATTGTGTGGCCACTATTCTAATTCCAAATGTATTTGCATTTCCACTTGATAATGAACCTAACCCAAACAATTCTGAATCAGCAGATGACGATGCTTGTGATGAACCTGCAGAATTAGAATCAAAATCTACATAATGTGTTCTACCATTATCGTGATATACTGAAATACCACTAAAAACTGTTGCCCCAACACTCGTCCATCCTTTATGAACTAAATAATTTAAAGTTGTGTTACTTACAGAAGTATAATTTGTTGGTAAATAACCATTAATTGAATCTGTTGAACCTAAACTATTTTCAAGTGTATCAATACTATTATAGTATAGATTATTTGGTGCTGCATCTGATACATCTAAAGAATGACTTAATATACCAGACATAAATCTTAAAATTTCACTTATATGAGTTGTATTATCAAAATTCTGAAAATAACTACCACTTAATCCATTATCCCAAGTATTGGATGTTGGATAACCAACTTGCGTATTATTAGTGAATATTGCAGTTGATGAAGTTAATGGTGTGTTTACTTTTAAAGTTGAACCTGATATAACTGCTGACCCAGTTACACTTAAACTACCTGTAAATTCATGTCTATCATCTAAAGTATCACCGAATATATGTGAACCACTTGCAAAACTTTGTGTTAAATACGTTACTGATGAAGAAACTATATAGGTTTCTGCTATTATATCTCCAGTAACTCTCATATCACCTAATACTCTACCACCAAGAGTTAAATTATCAGATAAATTAAAAGAACCTGTCATTTCATGTTCATTATCTGATTTCAGTCTAAATTTTACATTAGAATCCGTTTCACCATCTATTCTAAAAAGTATGGTACTATTAGCCCCATCATCATTAATATCTGCAGACATTGAAAGATGAGTATTTTTAGTATTAATATCACCGGCTGGTATCCACGTTATTCCATCATATATTTTTACAATTCCATCTGAATTATTGTAAAACATCATACCTTTAGAATCAGTAGTCATTCCAGTTGGATCAGAAGAACCTGATGGTAACATCATACCTTTCTTATTACCAAGTAGAACTGTAAATGAGGCAGATTCGTGTGCCCAAGTATCTGTTCCTACAGCTCCTGTATACGGAATCCCTGCTACTACTTGTTCGCTAACAAGTGATTGACTTGACCCCGAAAGGCTGAATGAACCAGTAAACTTAGGATTTAATTGCTTGCTGTCTAATAAAGCCATATTCTTCTCGTTTTAGTCGTTTCCAATACATTTTCATCCCTATAGAAATTTGTTTCTTGTGTTGAATGGTTTTAGGTTGTTTCAATTTCTCAATCGTATCCATTGAAACTTTCCTATCTATTTGTGCACAAGATTTACATACGGCATTGTTTCCTACAGCGCGGTCGAAAGCGTCCTTTCTTGTATAAGTAATCATTTTAGTACAATCTGGACACCTACGATTTTTTCTATGCTTCCAATGGCGTTTTCTCATATCGGTAATAAATATCACTTAACTGAAATAGTAGAAGAAAAGTGGAAACTAATTAAAATAAAGCTTGACTTATATAGGTTTTATGTTGTATATTCAGTTATGATATGAGTTAATATAATGTCCAATTGATTAAATAAGCTCCTCCTGGGATACCAGGGTGTAGGGAGGCCCCTAATCCGGGAAATACAGGTTCAGAGTGGTACAATCTACACAACCTAAACAAATAATAATCAATTAAATTAAACAAAGGAGACACTATGTCTAAACTCAAACCAAAAAAACAATATACTATACAAACTACCGTTTATCGCGGTGGTCATCTAGTAAAATCTACAACCGTCAGTTACCCAGTCAAATGGGTCAACAGACATAACTTGATTGAGGTCATAAATAACATGACCTCACTCAAAAATAATGAAAATAAAGCTTGACTCGTATAGGCTTTTAGTTGTATATTAGAGTAACGAATAAAGGAATAAAATATGAGTTATGTTAAAAAAATGAAAATCACAAATGAAATCACCGGTGAGGTTATAAACACCACCGAAGATAAAATGAGAAGTGTAATGGGATATGTAGAAATGTTAACCGATTCATTAGAACTATCAGATGAAACAGTTAAATCTCTTATCCCCCGGATGTTAAAGGGTGAATCTGTTAATTTAGAAGAAGTAATGAAGTTGGAGGCCCGATAGGATAATGAATAAAGAAGAATATTATATTAGTGATTGGGATATGATGATGGATCAATGGCCAGATTGTCCTGTTGATGGTTGTAAAAATAAAATAAATTTAAATTTAAATAGTGGTAAATGTTTCCCACATTCCGAGGGAAGTTACCATTGGAAAAGTTTTAAGATTTTGTTTAAAAATACATTTATAAATTCACCAAGACTTTTATGGAGAAAAATGAGAGAAATACAATGAACTTAAATGAATATATAATAGACGAATTCCCATCACCAGAATATGATAGGAATTTTATAAATGACTTGGTTAATAATTACTCAGGTGATACCAATCCTAATGGTGATTTACTGGATAACATGGGGTTATATAACTATATATGGGAGTGTTTAGTCGCAATAGAACATCCAGGTACAGAATCTGCAGATACGGAGTCACTATTGGATGATTTAGATGACTTGGTATCTGATGTGAATGAAGCTGAGAAGGATAAAAAATATAAAGTAGTGCTAGCACCATCCTTTCCTGAGGAGTACCGCTCAGTATTTGAAGATATACTGGAAGATTGGGAAAAAGAAGATAAAAAAAGTGAAAAAAAGGCTTGACTTGTATAGCTTTTATGTTGTATATTAGAGTAACGAATAAAGAAAGAAAATAATGTTAAACTTAATAAACTTAAAAAAAGAACTCAGGAAATTAGATAGTCTTTCAGAACTGAACGATTTATCAACTTTCATTAATGAGTGTAAAACTATGTTGGGTAAATCTTCACTAAGTGTTGGAGATAATGTCTTTGTGGTTCAGAAAACTAAAAAGACTCCAGGAGTTATCACTAAGATGAAGGTTAAGAAAGCCATTGTTGAGATGAGTGGTATGTTATATAATGTTCCATTAGCAATGTTAGAATTAGCCTAATATGTATAAATTTATTAATGGAATTCAACCAAATCCAATCAAAGGTGATTTTGATGGGGCTATGGATAGATTACTTGAAAATATTCATAAAGACTACGAAAAATGGCGTGGTGGTTATGAGAAATTAAACGAGAAACTATCATTAAAACCAGGTAGGAAATTTATAAAGGTTATAAGAGGTGGTTCAGTTTGGGGATTTGTCGCTAAAACTGATGGTGTTCATAAAGGATTACCAATGAAATCTGGTGATGTATTAAAAGCCGCTGGTTGGAGTGCTCCCGCTAAACATACTCGTGGTAATATATTTGATAAGAATCAAGATTATTTTCAATGGACAGGACCCAATTATTTATAATTAAGCGTTAAATTTACCGTGAGCGATAATCTCGTCATCTCCCTCTAATACATAACCTATAGAACTCACATCTACTTTAAGATAAAACGCTGCGCCTGCTTGTTCTATTTCTAATGCATCATGTTCCATATATTGACCATTTATAAAAAATACAAAATCATCTTCACTCGTTGCAGTAATTCCTGTTGGGGCTGATGCTGTAACTGCTGAAAAACTAGCCGTGGCATATCCAGTAAGTTCATTTAACGTAGCCACGGTCACAAATGACGAAGCTTTCTTAACATAAGATTTTCTCAAATAATCTAATCTATGTTGAACATATATTTTTGAAGTAGCGGCATTATCTACACTTGCTGTTGCAGGTAATCCTAATACTTCTCCCCCACCACTAAATGTTAAATCGGCGTTACTCCCCATAGTAGAAGATGCAAGTGAAGTAATTGTTTTGTTGGTTAATGTATCGGTTGTAGAAACACCAACTATATTGATATTACTACCAGCGGCATTATCTATAGCCCATCTTGTTTCACTATGGTCAAATATTAATTGTGCATTTGTACTACCTAATCTACCAACTCTTAATCCACTATCTTGTGAACCTAAAGCAGTTGATCCACTAAAATTTATATCAACGATAGGATCTTCAATTGAAATCGTAGCTTGATTAAATACACTTGAAGTACCTTCTACAATTAAATCTCCCCATATTTTTACTGAGCCGGTTGGGTGTCCTAATGGATTTATTTGTAAAACAATATTTGAACCATAACTTCCAGTAGAATATATGTTTCCACCACCAGATTGTTCTACTGCATCATATAAATATAAATTTTTTCCTGCAACATATCCACCAGTACCAGCATCAAGTGATCCAGTACTAACTTCATCTAAAGATAAAGTATCCCATTCAATTTCATATAATCCTGTAGCTGATGAGGTGTATGCACTCGTTCTTAAAACTCGTCCACCTACTGTTCCCGCTTTTGCTTGTCTTGATAAATCTATTAATGCCATTATATTATTTCCGTTTGAAATTCAAGTTGTATCTCGTCACCATCTTGTAAAGTAATTCCACGTAATACTCCACTTAATGCGTAAAGTTTCCGTATATGTATCTTTCTATAATTAGTAGCAAAATACCAATCTACTCCTGAAGTATTCGTCCAGGGAGTTTTATTAATTTGATTCACTCCATTTACTTTCACTCTTGTTCCCATTGCAGTTGCACTAAATCCGGCGGATATCCCTAGATTAAAAGTTTGATATGTTGATGCATTTGTCTCTATATCACTATATCTCAATTCTCTTCTATGTCGTTGTATAAATCGTACTGTATCTTTATAATGTAATACATGATGTAAATCTGTAGCTCTAGCATTTCTCATATTCATCGTAAATGGCATCTTATCTTGTCTACCATCTTTTAAACTACCAGATACATTACTATAAAATTGTAATTGGTCTCCACTAAATACCGATTCACTTACGGGTGCGGTATATTTTCTTGTTGAACCTTTATATCCTTGTAATTCTGTTATCATCCCACACTCAATACATATTTTATTACTATATCATCTGATGCATCTATATTTATTCCCACCCCACCAGTATATGGTTTATTTATAGCAATTTTTCCTGCCGTAGAAGAACTAATATAAAAATCATAATCAGTAGTTACTGTTGTTTGATTTGATGGGTTACTTGATAAAAAACTCCCATTTATTGATACATAAACCGTACCATTAAATAAAGTTTTTCCACTCGGCACAGTAACTTGATATATTTGTTTCTCTGGAGTAGCCTCTGTCTCTAATGAATGTAATTGAGCTCCACTAAAACTACTCTGTTTTTCCGTCATAGATGAAGATACAAACCCATAAGTCATTACTGCTAAACTATCAGTGCTCGAAGTTGGTTCTCCATCAGACCTCATAATATAAAAAGTATTTCCACCATATGTGTTTGTAAATTCTAAATCTTTTGTTTCTTGTCCTACAGCACTTCGTGCTCCTCGTATAAAATCAGTAGCACTTCCTAATCCACTTTGTACACCACTTGAAAATTTCCCACCAGTCAATGTTACGGTTTCTGCTCGTTGATCTGGTGAATAAACACTTGAAAAACTTAAATCTGTTTCATCATTTATATTAACTCTAGCGGGTGTTAAATATTTTCGAGTATTTATATAATTGTTAAATGCTTCAGGTATTAAATAACCTCTAAAATTAAATGAAAAAGAAGTTTTAATCATCCTTTCATTATCTGCCATCTCTGTAGCATCTTCAAAACTTTCTACATTAACTTTAAATTTAAATTTTCCAGGTTCTCCCCAATATGCACCATCACTATATTGTATTTTTTCAATAATACTATTCATTTGTTCAATATATGCTGTCCATATAATACATTCATAAGACATAATAACATAATCTGGAACTGCTACATTATATAATTCTCTTTGTGGTAAAATTCCTTTTTGTGCTGAAAATTTATCATAACGATTTTCTTGAGTGTATTTTTTCTCAAATGTATAAAATAATTTTGGATCATTTGCATCTAACTTATCTACTGCCATTGTATCATCTTTAGCAATAGATGTACGTCTAAATGCAATCATAGGAGTTATTAATTGTTTTTTACTATCTCTAAGGTGTCCATTTTTTTGTATAGTTTTCCATCTTTCAGGATTTGCATACATAATAGGAACTTTTATTTCTTCACCCTGTTCCATCACCGTAGGAGATATAGTATTTTGAAAATAATACATAATTGCAGCGTCGTGATCCATCAATGTAACTTCTACATTTTTCTGCTCTTGTTTATCACGACGACGTGCCTCTCCTCTATTTGGAACGGGAGAAGTATAAATATATCGTTGTGATCTTGGTAATGGTTTTAATCTAGCCACTAATTACTCCGTATTCTTTCAATCTGTAAATTACTTTTTCTAACAAGAAATGCATTACACACAACCGAAAAATTACTATCTACTTGACCACCAAGTAATTGATTTTCATTCAAGGAAGCTATTTCCCAATGTGCATAATTCCAATCAATTATATCACCGATACTTGTAACTAATGGTAATCCTACTAAATAATCTCTCTCAAATGAAAATGTTGCAGTTTGTCTCATATCTGGCCCAAACTCATCTGTGTTGAAATCGAAATCTTCAGCAGAAACTAATGAAGGTAATTGTACCCCTGGTAGATAAATCTTTCCAGCAGATGCTTCCCCATATAAATTGGTTGCTGTATTTTCTACAGATAAACGAAACAGTTTAACAAAAGTATTGATAATCCCTTCTTTATTATCACGAGGACTACCAAGTAATTCTTTATTTACAGTTTCAAAAAAGTTTCTGTCTGTTTGACTTAAAAATCTTGAAGCCATATTTTTATCCTATAAAAATTGGTATTGGAACTTTATTTAATTTCTGCTGTAAAAACTCAGATTCCTCTTGGTCTTTTTCTGTCAGAGCTCTTCTACTCGTTTGTTCTAATGTTTCTCTCAACTGAGTAATCAATTGTTCTTTTTCAGTAGCTGCTTCAGTTCTTAAAGCATCACCGTCCATAGTTACTTCTGAGTTTGGTATAGGTATTGTTCCATATTTACTTCTAACTGCACCTAAAATCTCTTTAGATAATGCCAAACCATATTTACGAATCCAAGTTTTCCCAGGATCATTAATTTGATTATAATTCATATTATTATATGGTACATTAGAAAAATCTGATATAGAACCCGTTACAGAAGTTCCCACTCCCTCAACCAATCCACTTTTATCTTCCGTTAAATAATAATCAAACCATACTTTAAAAGTATCACTTGGATCTGGAAATATTCTCAATTTATTATTAACTAAA
>Ga0233434_1001432_pt1 | contig 23371 bp, 16 predicted proteins | sample SI_122_August201_4_FD_182738 | JGI IMG/M metagenome (GOLD analysis project Ga0233434, IMG submission 182738) | Seawater microbial communities from Saanich Inlet, British Columbia, Canada - SI_122_August2016_120_MG | ecosystem: Environmental > Aquatic > Marine > Inlet | place: Canada: British... | reverse complement strand
TTCAAGTCACAGGGATCACCGGGAGGTGGGTCGCCGCCATCAGGTGGTGGTGCACCGCAATTATCGATCTCGAATTGATCAACGACACCGTCGCCGTTCAGATCACACGGATCGCCCGGAGGTGGATCGCCGCCATCAGGTGGTGGTGCACCGCAATTATCGATCTCGAATTGATCAACGACGCCATCACCGTTCAGGTCACAGGGATCACCTGGAGGAGGCGTGCCGCAATTATCGATCTCGAACTGATCTACGACGCCATCACCGTTCAGGTCACAGGGATCGCCCTGGGCGTGAGCGGCCGGCGCAAAGAGAAGGGCGAGGGCGAACAGAAGTGGTATGTGTCGTAGAGACATTGCGGGTTTTTCCATTGGTGTCGAAGAGTCGGCCGCGGGCTGGCCAGTGTCCTGCCCTTTGCAGGCAGAGGATCCAGTCAAATCATAGCCAATATCGGTGTTTTCACCAGTGATGAATATCACCAAGCTGCGAGACCGGCCAAGCGGAGGCAACTGGAGCCCTGAACGCAAGTGAAAGGGCCGGTTCAGAGCTTTTCAGCAAAGATACACGTATGCCGTGGGCAGACGGCGTGTCGTCTCGGGCGGCATGCTCGCTTCTCACGCGCGAGGCAGGGTCTCTGGGTTCGCTCTGCAGGGCTCATGCATGCTTGCCGACGATCCTGAGCAAGAGTTCCTGAACCAGCAGCGACTTCTGACGCTGGTATTCGGCCCGAGTGACCTCTGATCTCACAAGTTCCTGCTTGAGGTCTCGCAGTCTTGCTCTATTCTCATCGTCACTGATCAGATGATCGCGCATCAGCGTGTAGTGAAACCAGTGTTCGGATCCGTGTTCCAGGATGTGGACGTGTTGCGTTCGCACGTCTTTTTCGATTTCGCGGACGAGCAGATGGCCGATGCTGCTGGCTCCCAAGCCTCGATCCAGGTAGCCCATCGCGGTCAGGCAAGATCTGAGTTCGCCCAGATCTTCTGTGTCATCGACACCGATGGCGAAGTCGAGAATGGGCTTTGCTGGCAGACCAGGGACAGAGGTGCTGCCTACGTGCTGCACGTCGACGAGATAACATCCAGCGAGTTTCCTGATCTCCCCACACACTTGATCTGCCTCGAGTAGCCAGGCCGGATCGTGCTGGCAGATCCTGATCTCACCCTTGCGCAGGCCGAGGCTCGTCACTTTTCGCTCTCCTTATTCAACACAGCAAGATTGACAGTGATCCACCCTGTCCGGTATCGTGCGACGTAAATCTCAGACCACCCGGAGCTACATGCGAATCGAAGAGGGGCGGCGCGACAAAATGACATCCTCTCAATCGCCGCGAATTCCATCTCGCCTCGAAAATCAGAGCAGTTCATTGATACCCCTTCTCGACGAGGCTGCTTTCATCAACTTTGAGGTAGCAGACGCTGACCTCGAAAGCGCCAACGCGGAAGGCGTCTCATTTCAGGGCGGCTGCTTTTCCAGAACCATCTTACGCCAAACCTGTCTCCAACGTCTCGAATTGCAGGATGTGATGCTGACGGACTGTGACCTGGCGAACGCTCAATTTCCGGACGCTCGAGTCGTGCGAGTTACCATGACCAAGTGTCGCCTCACTGGATTGCAACTTGGAGAGAGCTTCCTGCAGGACGTGCAACTTGTTAACTGCATCGGTCAGATGTCGCAGTTTCGATTCTCCAAATTCAAGTCCTGCTCCTTTGAAGACTGCGATCTCCGTGAGGCAAATTTCCAAGGTGCCGATCTTGCAGGGGTTGTCTTTTCTGGGTGTGATTTACGCAATGCAGAGTTGTCTCAGGCGACCTTGACGGGCACCGACCTCGCATCCTGCAACATCGAAGGTGTGCGTGTGAATCAAGAGGCACTTCAGGGCGTTGTGCTTGCACCGCATCAAGCTGCCTACGTCGCGGGATTATTTGGCGTCACTGTGAAATGGTGATCCCGCAATTTTCTGACCCTGCACCGCAAGCTGCCAGGCTACCCCAAGCTTTGAGAGGAATAGGACATGGATTCGGCCATTTCAACAGGAAACAGCCGCTTTGATGCTGCTCTCGGAACTGGGGGCCTGCCGCTGGGGAGGCTGGTGGAAGTCAGTGGACTCATGGATGCAGACCTGACGCTCTTCCTTAGCGATCTGCGCAGCAGCATGAAGCCGGAGACCACCGCGATCCTTCGGCTGGCGTCAGGTGCTACGCGAGAAGGGATCGACGGTCTCGTCTCCGCTGCTGTCCTCGAAAAACCGTCTGTTCTCGCCATTCAATCCGCTGATCACGATGGCACTGATCTACTTGGCAGTGCGTCGGTCTGCAGATGGCTCCTGTCTGTGGCAGCCGAACACCATCTCTCGATCGTGTGTGGCATGCCATTTGGCATTCGCGTAAACCCTGGCCTCAAGGTCGTTGCAACAGGTCTGGCATCGATTGCTGATCTACGACTGCAGGTGCAGGTGCAGGCGCAGCACACGGGGGCATTCACGGTACGCGTTGTGAAGAACACGATGGCAAAGCCGGGTGCCGAAGTCACCTTCGGTTGACACAAGTGGCTTGGCGACTCTGGGAGCGCCACGCTCAGTAATGACTCGATCCCTACAGGTTGTAGCTGACGCGACACAATGTAGCTTTGCATCTGAGGCACATCCCGCCTCGTCTCAAGAGACGCGCCCGGCTGCCGGGCTCATAGGAGGTTGCATACATAGATGACGCTGCGAATGTGTATCGCTGCGCTGGCTTGCATGTTGGTCATGTGCACAGAGGGCCGGACACAGACATCTGAAAATTCTCTGCCGATTACGCCGGCGGATGAAATCGCGACTGCCCTCAATGCAGCCCCGGAGAGGGAGGGGCCCGCACCTGCAACGCCGGATGGTGTGCCACATCAGCAACTGAACCAGAATGCGCCGTTGGCGATGATCCAGGCGTTGACGGCATCGGCTATCCCTCTGCCGGGTATCAAGTTTGCCCCCACACCGTTCTCTCTCGCGGGATCTCTGGGATGGAGACTCGAGCCGGACCTCGCCCAGGGACCGGATGAAGGGTTTATCCGGGGCACGCTGGAGTTTGGCCATCAGCACAGAGTGGAAGATGGCAGCATGCATCTGTTGCTGCCATCGGAGCTCGCCACCATTGCTCTGGAGAAAGGTTGGGGCGTCATCCACCCGATTGATGACACGATCTCTGGAGAGACCTCGACCTATGTCATGATCTACGGTGCGCGGAATCTGGAGGAGCTCGAGACAGTCTGGCTTATCGCGCAGATCTCCTACTACCAGGCGCGAGGCCTGAGTATGGAACCGGCTGACTCAACGGTAGTACCTCACACTGGCTGGGGATGGTTCAAACGCATCATTGGTAGAACCTCCGGAAAGCAGTGAGAGTGGGTAGGCAGCAGGGCGCCCTCGAGGCTGCGACAGATCGGGCACATCTGTCTCGCAATTCATACGCTGACAGTGGAAAGCTCCGTGCCCGAGCCAGCATCTATAAATATCGCCGGCCGGCGTTGGACATTGTTCCATGGGCACTCGCACAGGTCCCGTGGTCTGGGGATGAGACGGTACTGGATGTTGGGTGTGGGGCGGGAGGTTATCTGAGGGGACTTGGCAAGAGCGGCCAGATGCGTCTCGTGGGAATGGATCTTTCAACTGGCATGCTCAGGGAGGTGAGAGACAGTTGGGATTCTGCCAGGCGGCCACTGCTGGCTGCCTGTGATGCGCAATCGATCCCCCTGCGACCCGCTTCATGTGACCGAATTCTTGCGATGCACATGTTATACCATGTGCCCGACATCGGCATGACCTTGAAAGGACTGCGAGATTTGCTGGTTTCGGATGGTCTGCTGATGGCAGGTACCAATGGCGAGGCGCACCTGGCCGAGCTACGCGACCTTTTCCATGAGGCCCACGAGGAAGCGGAGGGGAGATCTCTGAAGGCGGTTCCGCACTGGAGTCGACGATTCCGCCTCGAAAGGGGATGTGAGCTTGCATCTGCGACGTTCGGTCATGTCGAAGTACGAGAGCACTCTGGAAACATCGTTGTTCCGGATGCCCAACCGGTCATCGACTACCTGGAGAGTACGCGGAGTGTCATGGAGAAGGCTCTATCCGCCGGTGTTGACTGGAAAGACGTCATGTCGATCGCGGCACGTCGAATTGGTGAGATCATAGAAGCAGAGGGAGCATTCAGGGCAAGGACGATTGCTGGTGTCATCCTCTGCAGACCCTGAATCGGAAATCCCGGAGTAGATGCCGAACCTGCTGACCAGGAGGTAAGCTAGTTGCTCAGAAACCTGCTGAAGATCTCACTGCGCAATCTGCGCAGGCACAGGGTGAACTCGCTCATCGCGATTTCTGGCATGAGCATTGGCATGGCGGTCTGCATCCTCGTCGGCTTCTACGTCTGGCACGAGCTGAGCTACGATCGCTTCCACACAAAGGCCGACCGCATCTATCGCCTCGTCTACCCGACCGAACCAAGGCAGTTGGCGCCGCTGGCGCCGTTGCTGGAGGCGGAACTGCCGGAGGTGGAGAAGGCGGTCCGTGTGGGCTATTACTGGGGAGAGCAATGGCTCAAGTCTGGCGATATCGAGTTTCAGACTCAGGTCTACACGGTAGATGAGGGTTTCTTCGACCTCTTCGACTTTCCCTTCGTCCGGGGAACTGGGCAGGCGGCCCTGGTCAGGCCGAATTCCATGGTCATCTCCACCCAAATGGCACAGCGTTTCTTTGGTGACAGGGATCCCGTCGGTGAGACGCTGGTCTGGATGTCCGATGACCTGCATTTCGAGGTTACTGGCGTGTTCGAGTTGCCACGCAACACGCACTTCCCCTTCCACTTCATCATCAACGCTTTTGCGGCGGGAAGCGACCTGGTGATCAAGCAAAAGTTGTGGAGCCAGCGAGGAGGGGAGTGGTACACGTATCTGCTGTTATCGGACGGCTATGACACGGCCGGATTCGGCGACAAGGTGAATGCTCTGATCGAAGAGCACGCTCCGCCCAGCGCACTGCGCAACTGGCTGAAGGGAGAGGGACAGGTTCCCTATCTGCAACCGCTGGCAAGCATTCATCTCGACTCGGACTTCTACGTTGAACTCGAAGCGGGTGGCGATCGACGGCAGGTGGCCATGCTCGCGATGGTCGCTCTCATGGTGCTGGCTATCGCCTGTATCAACTACGCCAATCTGGTCACGGCGCGGGCACGGACGCGGGCGCGCGAAGTAGGGGTGCGCCGAGCCGTCGGGGGAACGCGGCGACAGCTGACGGGGCAGTTTCTTGGGGAGTCGATGGTACAGTCGCTGCTGGCACTGGCACCCGCCTGGCTCCTGGCCAGGATAGCACTGCCATCCTTCAACGCCTACGCCGGTACCGACCTGTCCTTTGATGGGAGTGCGGTGTGGATCACTCTGCCACTGCTTGGTGGTGCCGCCCTGATGACGGGGGCGCTGGCCGGGCTTTATCCCGCGCTGCTGGTGTCAGCTTTTCGGCCGGCACAGGCGTTGACCGGCAAGCCGGGTACGGCTGGTCGAGGCGCCGGCTTCTGGAGAGTTCTCGTCGTCTTCCAGTTCGCTGTGTCGATCCTCTTCATCGGTGTCACCGCCGTCGTGCGTCAGCAACTGGAGTACATGCACAGCATTGACCTGGGTCTCAACAAGGAGCAGGTCATCACCTTGACGGTGAGTCGGATTGAGGGAGAGCGACGGCAGGCGCTCATGGAACAGATTGCCCGCGTGCCGGGTGTGGCGGCAGTGGCACGGTTCCGCAACATGCCATCGGAACGTCTCTGGCGTTGGACCGCGTGGGACATTCGACTCTTCGGCCAGAAGCGAGGTACCGGCGTGGGCGGCACGATCCTGGGTGTGGATGGAGGCTATCTCGAGGTCATGCAGCTGAAGTTGCTTGCCGGTGGCGGCTTCGTTGAGGAAGCCCTGAAGGACAACATTATCCTCAACGAGACAGCGGCTCGTCGCCTCGGCTTCGAGAATCCTCGAGACGCGTTGGGACAACGTATTCACCTCAAGGGCCACATGATGGGGCCGCAGGGGGCCACGGTGCGTGGCGTGGTGGTGGACTTTCACTTTGAGTCCCTGCATCATGCCATTGGTCCCGTCGCACTCTACAATGAGCAGAGACCCCAGGGCTACATCGGTGTCCGGACCGAAGCAGGGGACATGCGTGCTACCCTCGCCCGGATCGAGGAGACGTGGCGCCAATTCGAGCCGGAACAGCGGTTCGTCTATCACTTCCTCGACGAACAATACGGCGAGCTCTACCACAAGGAGGAACGCCTGGGGCGGATGCTCGGCGTATTCTCTCTGCTGGTCATCGTCGTGGGCTGCGGCGGGATTTTCGCTCTGGCCGCTTCCGCCGCGCAGCAGCGCACCAAAGAGATCGGTGTGCGCAAGGTGTTGGGCGCAACAGCAGCGCAGATTGCCCTGCTGCTGTCGAGGGAGTTTACGTGGCTCGTGGTGGCAGCCAATGTGGTGGCCTTCCCCGTGGTCTATTGGGCAACGCGGTCCTGGCTGTCGGAGTTTCCCTACCCTGTCAGCGTCGGCCCCGGTGTTCTTGTGCTTGGCGGGATCATGGCTCTGCTGGTGGCGTGGTTCACAGTGGGTGGCCATGTGCTGAAGGCGGCACGGCAGAATCCGGTGGATGCGCTGCGCTACGAGTGAGTTGAGTGCCTGATTGGGTAGGCAGTGTCCAGTTGGATATCGAGAATTACCTCCTCACAATGGCTGGTTTGAGGTGACTTATGGTTGACGCGCAGCTGCTACCGAGCAGCGCCGCAGATGACGCCTGGCACTCCTGGGCCCCCATGGACAGTCTGGCACCGGAGTTCCTTACCGGTGATGGGGTGCTGGGCCTGTCGGGTGATGACAATGCCCATTGCTTTGGCGCCTGGTGCCGGATGATTCAGGTTGATGAGGGCGGCGTCTACCGACTTGCCGTGTCGATGCGGGTTACCGGCGTGAGTGATCCGGGACTGCATGTGACGCCGCACGTGTTGTGGCGTCGAGGTTCACAGCTGGATGGTCAGTGTGCGGCGGATACTATCGAGTCCTTTCGTCTGGAAGGAGACCGTCTGGTGGGCGAAGCCGTTTTCGTCGCACCCATGGGCTGCGAGGAGGCGGAGGTCCGCCTGTTATTGCGATATGCTGCAGGCGCCACGGTGTGGTTTGATGAGGTCACGTGGACGACGGGTGAACTGCCCCCGGCGCGGCCGGTGCGCCTTGGAACGGTACGCGGATGTCCGACGTTGCCAGCGAGTGCTGCAGATCATCTGGCGTGGTATGGTCGCCAGATCGATCGCCTGATCACGGACGAGCCCGATCTGATTTTGCTGCCCGAATTCGCCAACACTGCTTCCATGTCAGCGGCAGCGGGCGCCGATCTGTTGGATCGTGCCGAAGAGTTGCCCGGTGCGTTCTGTGACATGCTCGCGAAGCGGGCACGGCAGGCGAATTGCTATATGGCGGCGGGTGTGCTGGAGCGCGATGGCGACATCGTCTACAACAGCGCCGTGCTGGTGGATCGCCAGGGTGAGTTGGTCGGGGTGCAACGCAAGGTGCATCCCTACTGGCCGGAGGAGCCGGCGGGTGTCGTGCCTGGTGAATCCTTTGATACGTTCCGTACCGACTTCGGTGTCGTGGGGTTCATGATCTGTTACGACAGCTGGTGGCCGGAGTCGGCGCGACTGCTGGCACTCAAGGGCGCTGAGCTGGTGCTGTTTCCAAATGCGGGATACGAACCGCTCATTCTCCCTGCCCGAGCGATCGACAACAATGTCTACATCCTGACGGCGTCACTGTATTCACCTGCGGCCGTGACCAACACGCTGGGGGAAACACTGGCGCGCTCGACTGTTGATGGTGTGCTGAGTGCGCAGATCGATCTTGAGAGCCGGCCGAAGTGCCATCCGAATGCCGGTGGCAATCTGAACCCGGGACCGGGTGGGGCGCGCTGGGCGAGGAATGCCCGGTCGGTGCGCATATACGAGGAGATTCTGGCGTGTCAGTCGAATGTTATATCTGGCAGATGAACGAGTCAGACTGCGCTCTATGTAAATCAGAACGACGATGTCTTCGTCCGACCCGGCCGGGGCCATGGCAACCACATGGGCCCGGCAGAATTCGTCGACGCGGATGGCGACGGCATCATCAACCATCTCGATTTAGGATGATTTCTCGCCATAGTATCCTTGTCGTCGTATTATCGGTTGGAACGCAGGTAATTGCCCTTCGGAGGCCTGAAATGGAAGCCGTTCACGTCAGTCGCAACCCCGAGATCATGAGCGGTGCTCTCTGCTTCATCGGTACGAGAGTCCCAGTGCAGAACCTGTTCGACTATCTCGAGGGGAGCTCAACTCTCGATGACTTCCTCGAGGATTTTCCATCTGTGTCCAGGGAGACAGCGGTGGCCGTACTTGAGGCCGCCAAGGGTAGTCTATTCGCTGACGCACAGGTCTGATGCGCCTGCTCCTCGATGAGTCACTTCCTCGTCGACTCCGGACTCACTTCGCAAGCCACGACGTATCGACCGTGGGTGACATGGGTTGGCTGGGCGTGAAGAACGGCGAGCTTCTACGTCTCGCCGGATTGAACTTTGACGCCTTCATCACCCCCGACCGGAATCTGAGATATCAGCAGAACCTCTCTACGCTGCCCGTCTCCGTTGTTGTCGTGGTTGCACCATCAAACGAGTTGGCAGCTCTGCTGCCTCTTGTACCCGCAATCGAGCGTGTGCTGGATTCGTTGCAGCCACGCGGCCTGATCGAAGTTGGTGGGTGAACTTGCCGTGGCAAGGTGTCCCTCGGTCTATCTCGCCAAGGTTTGTTCGCCCTGGACTTTGATCGCGGCGGCGCTGGTTCTGAGCGCTCTGGTTGGCCGTGCCTGGGCTGTCGACTACTACGTGTCGACAACGGGATCTGACACGGTCGCCGGAACATCCCTGAAAACTGCGTGGCGGACGATCCCCAAGGCGAATGAATCGGTGGCGCCAGGAGATACGGTCTTCATCGGTGGTGGTCTCTACTCGGAGACGATCTCACCCGCACGCAGTGGGTTGGCGCATCAGCGGATCACCTACAAAGCTCTCCCTGGCGAGGAGGTGACGCTAACCGGTGTGGATCGCGGCATCGTGATGCGGGATCGTGCGTATGTGACGATCGACGGGATCGACATTCGCGGTACGCAGATGTATGTCTTGCTCGACAACAGCCACGACATCTGGATACGTGATGGCGTCTTCGACGAATCGACGCTGCGACAGGGCGGGCCCAAGGGCATCCTGATTATCAACGACTCGCACCACAATCGGATCCAGCGCTTCCAGATCGGTCGGGCGGGATACGTTCGCATCGATGCAGCGTCGAAGACCGGTCTAGAAGACATGGGTGGTCTGATCAACATCGGCAATGATGTGGAGACAACCGATGACAGCCACTACAACCTCATTGAGGACAACCACCTCGCCTATGGCGGGCATCACGTGCTGCTGTTGGCGAGCAGCTTCAACGTGGTGCGGAACAACACCTTCCACAACGAGCCGTGGATGCCCGATCCGACCGAACCTGGCCGACTCTTCGGCAATCGCAATATCGGTGGTGGTGGTGGCAATGCGGGACGCAATCTGATCGAGGGGAACCGGATCGCCTTCGCTGGCCGGCCGCCTGATGACGATGGTGCGTATGGCATCGAGTTGGCGAGTCCGCAGAATATCTACCGACACAATGTGTTCGATCGCAATGGGACGGCCGGTGTCGGGCTGCATTCGAAGTGGCATGGTGAAGCGAGCGGAAACCATGTCTATGGAAACACGTTCTATGGTAATGGTGCGGACGAGACGATCGAGGGCTTTCACAAAGGGGGGATCTCGATCCAGAACTATGCAGGTGTGGCGCCGCGGGCGAATGTGATCAAGAACAATCTGTTCTATCGTGATCACACACCTGATGACCGATTCCATCAGCAAGGGGTGTTTGCCGTCGGCGGCAATGTTCAGCTCGAGGAACAGACACTGGCGGGAAATTGGAAGAATGCCGGTGATCCGTTGTTTGTGGCAGAGCCTTCGGGCGATGCGCTTCCGGAAGAGAGTCCCGACGTACGCCTGCCCGATCTCGATCAGCAGGACTTTCATCTGACGTCTGGCAGTCCGTGTATCGATGCGGGGGTGTTTCTGACACAGACCATCGGCGATGGGCAGGGGCGTGAGATCCGCGTTGTGGATGCGGGTTACTTCACCGATGGGTGGGGGATCATCGACGGTGATCGAGTCCAACTGGAAGGCATGACCAACTGGGCGCAGGTGCTGGAGGTCGACTACGATCAGGACACGCTGCGGCTCGACCGAGATGTCGTGTGGCACGATGGCCAGGGGGTGAGTCTGTCCTATAGGGGTGGGGGGCCGGACATGGGGGCGTATGAATTCAGCGACGGCGCGGCGGAGTAGTCGCAACGCACGGATCGCATCGCACAGTATCGATATTGAAGAAGGAAGCATTTGAGCGAGATCTTCATCGGCATCGACGGTGGTGGCACCCATACGCGGGCACTTGCTGTGGATCGCTCAGGGCTCACTCAGTGATGTGGTAGGGCTGGTGGCTGGTCTTGCGGGTGTCAACAACAGTGAAAGCCAGGCGCGCGGCGAGCGCTTCGTGACAGTGGACGGGTTGGCGTGTGATCGCGTAGTGGTCAATGATGCGGTGGTGGCACACGCAGGCGCACTGCGTTCGCGACCGGGGATTATCGCAATCGGTGGCACAGGCAGCGTCGCCTTTGGTGTGAACGAAGCGGGAGAGCACGTGCGCAACTACGATGCCCGTCACTGGACGGGGGTCAGTGCAGCCAACTTCGCCTACGATGCGGTCCACAGGTTGATGGTGGGAGATGCGATGCAGGTAGATGAGGAGTTTGCGCGGCAGGTCTACGCGTTCTGGGACGTGGCAGATCTGGCGGGGCTGCGCGAACTCGGTGCCGCAGGATTTATCGAAGATCGGACCGACAGGGACTACCGTTTCGGTGCGATGGCGAATCTTGTGACCGACGCGGCGGACAGGGGGTCACCGTTGGCCCGTTCGGTCTGTGATGTCGGTGTGGCCGCTATCTGTGTGGGAATCCGGATCGTCGCCCTACGTTTCGCCCATCCCGCGATCGACGTGGTGCTGATTGGTGGTGTGATCAGAAGCAGATATGTGGCGCAGGCGATTTCGAAGACGCTAGCAGAGATCGGGGATCGGCAGTTCGCCGTGGTAGAGCCAGCCTTCGCTCCGGAGATTGGCGCCGCCATGATAGCCCTCGAAAACCATGGCATCGCGATCGATGAAGAGGTTGCGGCCCACCTGTCGCAGATCACATGACCAAAGTCCCATTTGCAGGCCTTGTGGGTGGCGCTACCGCGCCGCGTCGACGACCTCATGGATGACGCCCAGCAGATCATCGGGCGAGAGAGCATCCTGGGATAGCTCCCAGATCATGACACCGGATCCCTCTCGCAGGGCCAGTTGCGTCTTTCGACGAATGGTTTGACGGCCGTTGTAGGTGACGTAGCTGCAATCGGCACAGGCGGTGCCGATCAGATCGGTTGACGCCGCCGACATGCCGTGCTCATCGAGGATCTCCTGGTAGCTGTAGCCACCACGCTGGTCGCCGAAGCCATAACCGTAAAAGGGCAAACCGAGGACGAGTTTCTCCTTCGGCAGGCCGCGACTGCGCCAGGTCTCCAGATGGGCCAGTGACTGCTCCAGGCTTGAGTGCTCCGAGCCCGCCTGGCCCCAGCTCGGCCCGATCGTATCGTAGGACATGATGTTGACGAAATCGAACAGAGGGATCGATTCAACAGGGATCATGCCTCCCTCGTAAGAGGCGGTGGCGCAGGTAACGAGCTTTCCCTGGGGGTGCAGTCTCTCGGACAAGGCCGTCACGAACGGGGTGTAGTTCCCAGCTGCATGGATCGCCGTCAACAGAACACCCTCGAGATCGACGTCGATGCCGTCCAGATCGAAATCGGCGACGAAGGCCACCAAATCGTCGACCAGTTGCTGTTGGGACGCCGGCTGTAGCAGGACCTCCCAATCGCCGGAACAGGGGGGGATGACACCGCCTGCCAGTGATATCAAAACCTTCACGCGTGCCTGGTGAGCTTTCGCCACGACGTAGTGCAGGTCATCGGCAGTGGCACCGCTCATACACGGAGGACCGTCGGGTCCATCCACAACACCAGATGCATCAGGATTGAGGAAAGCGATATTGATGTGGGTCACCTGGCTCAGGTCGGTGCGATCGACACTCTGTCGCAGGTCCTTCCAGGCGGGCAGGTAACCGATCACGCGCACAGGTTCCGGTGTCTTGCACGCAGCGAACTGAGAGATCGCGGCCAACATGATACAAGCTCCAATGAGAAGGGTCACCCGCTTGTTCATCAATCCTCTTCCTCTTGTGATTCTGACTTACAGTTAGCTTGACCCACCAAGGAGGTACTTGCAAGGACGTACGTTCGCGCTTGACTTGTTCGATCACTTTGGTAAGATCTGTACCAGAACCAAGTTAGTGGGTTCACCGCCTCGGGTCAGAGGCGAAGAGGCCGCAACCACGCGGTCGATGGCGGTGATCGAGTCGATGTCGCAGGATCGCCGTTGAAGCGCAGTTCGAGATGTTTCGTTTCGCGCGTTTTTCAAGGAGGCTGCGTTTGGAGGAAACCGAGCGGTTTCGTCTGATGAGCACCCCGTCGAGAAGCACCGGACCATCGTCTTGACGAAACCGCCCACTTCGGCGACATCCGTGCAGGCATGCTGCCTGATCGGTCGATCCAGCCGCCACGGGACCTCGGCACAGGAAATCGTTCCCGCTTGATTGTAGGGGACCTTCGGCTCTCATGCCGAAAATCCTGATACGAGGACAGTGAGACTCTGTTGCGGCACTCGTCCCGCCGAACTTGAGCCCTTTCCCCCCCCACACGGGGTCGGAGTGGAGGAGGGGGCCAGACCGGCGGCGGATGCAACCGCCCCACCGATTGACGCAGGGCCGAAAAGGCTCTCGTCACCCGGCATAGAATTCGGACTCTGAGGCCTCATCATCGACGCGATGATGGGGCCTCTTCTTTTTGCGACAACCCCTCACCCGAGCTGATCCATGCTGTGAGATGACGCGACGCATTCAGAGAGGAAAGGACGTACGTGAGCAAGCAACTGTTCATGGACATCTCTTGAGTATTTGCCCTAACTAAGCTCCTGCCACTCAGGCCATGTGAACGAGAAGCGGCTGCGGTCGCGTGGTGAACTCGTCAGCGACCCTTCGGCACAGGAGCGATCCCATGCAAATCGATTCCAAACAAACCGCGAGCACAGTTCTTCGAGCAGCGCCCGGTCGCGGCAGGTGGAGGTTGCCTTCGATCGCCCTCCTGCTCCTGGCGTCGGCGGCAGTCTCGGAGGAAGGCCTCGTCGCTCACTATCGGTTCGATGAGGGCTCCGGCTCTGTCGTGCGCGACGCCGGGCCGCACGGGTTGAATGGCACGATCCACGGCGCTACGTATCGTGCCCTGGACGAGGGCTATGCCCTGGAGTTCGACGGTGTCGACGACCACGTGATCGTGCCGGATTCACCGCATCTGCAGCTGGCGGAGGCGGTGACGGTGATGGTGTGGCTGAACACGCCAGCCGAGTCGACGCAGAACGTGCTGGGCAAGAACGGTTGCAGCGTCTTGCGTCAGAACTATCGTCTCAACCTGTCGCGGACGCAGGCAGGGCTCACCGTTGTCGAGTGTCCAGAGCACGGCAAGGAGGTCACGGGGGACGGGGTCAAGTCCGGCAGCTGGTTTCACGTGGCGGGCACCTTCGAAGCCGGCAAGATCCGCATGTACGTAGACGGCGCACTGCGCGGCGAACAGCTTGAGGACGCCTTCGATACGGGCACACTGGAGGCGCCGCTCTACATTGGCGGCAGCTTCTATGGGCCGGGACTGAATGGCCTCTACACGGGTCAGATCGACGACGTGCGCATCTACAGTCGTGCCCTGTCTGAGGACGAAATCCACGCCCGCTACGAGGCGGAGAAGGACCTGCGCGTCTCCACGCTGGATCGCCTGCTGGCGCAAGTCAGTCCCTCCGAGTCACGTGATACGACGCCGCCCTCGCTACACAGTCCAAGGCCCGCGCCGGATACGCAGCAGAGCGGGCCCGTGGTACTGACGGCCATCTTCGAGGAGCATGGCGCGGGGATCGATGTTTCCTCCGCTGTCATCGAAGTGGACGGTGTCGACTATACGGGCCGCGCCCAGATCGACTCGCAAGGGGTCCGGCTGGCCCTCCCAGAACTGCGTCGCGGCGTGCATGAGGTGAGCGTCGTCGTCGCCGACGAGGCGGGCAACCTCGGCAATGCGCTGCGCTGGCGCTTCGGGATCGACACACCGGTGAAGACCACCTCGGGTTTTGAGGACGGTGTGTTCCGCGTCGATGGCGAGCCGTATTTCCCCGTGGGCATCTATTCTTCGAGCGTCTCGCCGTGGTACCATCTCCCCATTATCGAGCACGCCGCGGCGGCTGGGATCAACTACAAGCTCGCCGGTGAACGAAACATCGTCCCCCTCCTCGATGAACTGCAGCAGGTCGGCATGAAGGGCCTCGTGCAGGTGTACTGGGCCTCTCAGGACCTGCGTCAGGGTGATCCCGAGCCGCTGACGCAGTTGGTGGAGTCCGTGCGTTCTCATCCAGCAAACCTTGGCTGGTGGAACGAGTACTCCAGCGTGAACGAGACCGCCCTGGCGACGGATACGTACGAGATCATCCGGCGACTCGACGCCGACCATCCCGTCCTCTACATGCTCGCCTGGGCCGGTGAACTCTCAGATGCCTACTTCGTGTACGCCTATCCCATCTTGAACCCGCTGTTGCCGGACGACTCGATTCTGTCCATGGACGAACTCGTCCTGCAGCCCGCCTTCGACGCGGTGCGCGAAGAGGGGGAGGGCAAACAAGTGTGGTTCGGCTCACAGGCTTTCGACTACCGTCTCGACAGCAACCGTGGCAAGGTCATCACCCTCGAGGGAGGCTTCCGTCCCACGCGCGCAGAGATCCGCAGCATGAATTACTTCGCCCTGACGAAGGGGGTGAAGGGGCTGTGCTTTTACGCGCCGAGCGGCGAGATTCCGGGCACGGACTACGTGGAGGACGTCTCCCTGTTCCCGCGGCAGTGGACGGAGATGCTGAAGATTGCCACGCAGGTGCGTTACCTGGCGCCGACGCTGGCGGCGGGAAAGGTGGCGGCGATGGGGCAGCTGGCGCAGGGCGCGCCGGCGATTCACTTCATCGAGCTCGTCCATGACGACGAGCATACGCTGATCGCCGTCAACGCCGAGCCCCAGCACGTGCTCGCCACGTGGGAGTTCCAGGAGCCGGTGCCTTTGTTGATGCTCTTCGAGGACCGCGTATCGGAAGGCCCGGTGGAGACCTTCACCGACCTGTTTGAGCCTCTGGAAGTGCACGTTTACCGGTGGTCAGCGCCTTGAGCCCGGCTGAACGTCTGGCAGCCAAGATTCAGAAAGATCCATGTCGCGTCACCGCAACGCAGGGACTATCGTTCTGCATCATGAAATACCTAGTCGTCACCCTGCTCCTGCTCGTTGCCCCCAGCTACGCCCACAACGGCGCCGTGGCCATCGCTGTGCCTGCCGAGGGGATCGTGGTGGATGGGGATCTGAGTGACTGGCCGGAAGAAGCCCCATGGTACACCCTTGGGCGGCCGCTCTCCTACTTCGCATGGCCGACGGATCAGGCAGATCTGCACGTCCGATTTGCTGTTGGCTACACAGAAGGAGACGCCCTCTTCCTCGCCGTGGAGGTCGACGATGAATCGGTGGTATTGCAGGCTGCCGACGATGAACCTGTTTATTTCAAGGACTTCATGGAAGTGTTCCTGGAGGCCAGCCACGCTCCATTGTCTCGTGAAGCCTTCGCCTACGGCAAGAAAACGACAGGTGGACGCGGCGTTACTGTCGCCCGTCAGAGAAAAGAAAATACTTGGAGATATGAGTGGAGATTTGCCGCTCGGGCTGCAGGCGAAGAATGGCGTACCGGCGAGACGTACGGCTTCTCAGTGCTCGTAAGTGACGGGGATTTTGACCGATCGTTCTCACAGGTTGCCTGGCATGAACGGGCATACCATCCAGGCAATAGCTCCGCCCCGAGCGGAGATGTTGTCCTCGCCCAGAGTGCGGGGCGCCTCGAAGGGAGATTCATCTGGGAGGGTGCGTCCAGTCATTCTGACTATGAGGTTGTCGTGGCGTCAGATGCCGATCCATCCTTCAGCGTCTCCCTTCATACGGACACCCTCGGACGCTTTCAGGCCCGTCTCCCCGTTGGATCCTACAATGTGCGAGCTGACGTTGGCACAGAGCCGCCGACAGTCAACGCCGAGATTTCGAAGACCGGTACGACTCTCGTCGACCTACCGGTCAAGGTATCTCGCGGACGCAGCATTTCATCTGGTGTGGGCCGAAGGACGAAAGCCGGAGAAGGGCGTCGTAGGGGCTCCTGGACAACGTACGATGTGGGCGATGGTTTTCCCCAAAAGACGATCGCTGACATCTTCCAGGATGCAGCAGGTGCCATCTGGTTGTCCCACGCTGCCTTCCTCGGCGGCGGCGGCATCACGCGTTACGACGGAGTGCACGTCCAACGTTTCGCCACAGAGGATGGCCTACCCAGCGACTGGGTCTACTGTGTGCGGCAGGATCGGGCGGGTGACCTGTGGATCGGTACGGATCGAGGGGTCGCCAAATACGACGGCGAGACCTTCGACAGCTTTTCAAGACGTGATGGTCTTGGCGCCGACCACGTTCTGGCAATTCATGAGGACCCGGCGGGCACGCTCTGGTTGGGTACGGAGAATGGGCTGCGCAAACTTGTCGGTGACAGGTGGTCGTCGATCACTGAGTTTGGCGAGTTCGTCGGCGAGATACGGGCAATCGCAGATGGCGTCGGTGGTGATATGTGGGTGCTCTCAGAGACCGATCTTCGGCGACTACACGACGGCAGACTAGAGATTTTCCCGCATACGGAGGCACCTCTCACGGATATGTCTGTTCATCCGGACGGGACCGTCTGGGTCACCAGAGCAGGCGAGCCACACATCTCGCTCAAAGATCGTGAGTGGCGTTCGTCGCACTCGGAATCTGATGATTATCGCCCGACGGTACTAGCCGATCGAAGTGGGGCCATCTGGTTTGGGCATGCCGGTGGCCGGGGTCTCGTCCGCCTCGATGACACTCGGGTCGATACGTTCACGACGACTCATGGTCTGGCAAACACCCAGATCTATTCCCTCGCTGAGGGTCGTGATCGAGTTCTGTGGGTGGGAACCGTAGGTGGTGGGCTCAGTCGATTTGATCCTCATGGGTTTGTGGCTTACAGCCAAAAAGACGGTTTGGCGGGTGATCTCGTGTTTTCGGTATTGGAGGACTCTGAGGGAGTACTGTGGTGTGGCACCAATCGCGGGCTGTGTCGCTTTGATGGGACACGTTGGCAGACCATCGATCTGCCGGGCCCAGCACAAAACGTGGTGGATATCTTCGAGGATCGTCAGGGCAATCTCTGGTTTGGTCTCAGACATGATGACATTGTGCGCAAGCGCGGTGATCAGTGGCGTCGTTTCACACAGGAGGACGGACTTTCCGCTGGAGGATTCGACTTCTGGGGAGACATCCTAGAGGATTCCCGTGGACGGATCTGGGCAGGAAGCGGGGGCGGCCTCGCCTACTTCGACAACGACCATTGGACTGATGTAACAGATCAGATGCAGGAGCCAGATCGAATCGCAGGTATCCACGAGGACATCGATGGACGCCTGTGGTTTGGCGGTAGCAATCTTCATATGCTCGACGGCATGAATTGGTCAATGATTGCAGGTGCCAGTTCTCCAATTGTGTCTATTGCGAAGGGGTATGGGAACCATCACTGGCTCGGAACGTGGGATGATGGGCTCCACTACACCGATGGCGAGAGTGTCTTCGCTGTAGAGTCTGATCATCCCCTGGCATCGGGCAGACCCATCAGCTTGCTGCGCGATGCGCGTGGCATCATGTGGATCGGTGACTGGGGAGAGGGTGTTCGTCAGACAGACGGACGTGTCGTGAAGACCCTTCTCAGACCTGAAGGGCTGCCCGACAACCTGATACAGGATATGTCACTTGCGAAGAGTGGCACCATATGGATTGCTACTGAGCGTGGTGTGATGGGCTACAACTCAGCCACTACAGCGCCTCGCGTTGTCATCCGCAGCATCTCGGCCGATCGTGAGTATCGGACACAGCGTCATGTCGAACTGACGACGGATCAGAAATTCCTGCGCTTTGACTTCAATGGGATCAGCCTCAGAACTCAGTCCGGCCGATTCACCTATCTCTATCGACTCGCCGGTCTCGAGCAGGACTGGCAGCAGACTGAAGAGCGTGTGGTCACGTACAGCGATCTGCCATCCGGTGACTATGTCTTCGAGGTGCAGGCTGTCGATCAGGACCTTAACTACTCAGAACCAGCCACTGCAACGATCACCGTACGGCCACCCTATGGCACGATGGCTGTACGGGGTGGGCTTGCTGTCTCTCTTGCGGGGCTTGTCCTGATGAGTCTCTACGCTATGCGGCGCCGCCGCGATCAGCGGCGTGCTGAACAGGCACTGCTGCAAGAATTGGAAGAAGAGTTGCAGGAAGCACGACAGATGCAGATGGGGCTGATGCCGTCGTCCCCACCAAGCATCTCCGGCGTTTCCGTTGCCGGCGACTGCCGTCCTGCTAACCATGTAGGCGGCGATCTGTTTCAGTATTTCGTGGGCACTGACGCCATTTCCATCGCTACTGCTGATGTCACCGGCCACAGGATGGAAGCGGCGATCCCTGTGGTGATGTTCAGCGGCATCCTCGACAATCAGATGGAGCAACCTAAGTCGCTGACCGATCTATTTCAGAGCCTCAACCGTTCTCTCTGCCGTTCCCTCGGCGACCACAAGTTCATCTGCTTCACGATGGCCCAGATCGAGGACAAGACTCTCAGGCTCGCCTCCTGCGGCAATCCTTATCCATTGCATTTTCACAACGGTGAGGTCACCGAACTCAAGGTGGACGGCTATCCCCTCGGAGTGCGCGATGACACCCAATACAGCGTCATCGAAGCTCAACTCCATGAGGGTGACTATCTCGTCCTTTATTCCGACGGGATTCCGGAGACGATCAACCCGGCAGACGAGATGTTCGGCTACGAGCGGACCATCGAGACGGTGAGAGCAGCCTGTGCAGAGGGGGTCAGCTCGGAGAAGCTGGTGGAACGGCTGATGAGCAAGGCACGTGAGTTCGCCGGGGAAAGGTCCCAGGAGGATGACATGACGTGTGTGGTGGTGAAGGTAGCGGGGTGAGGAGACGTATCAGCATCTACGTTCTCGGCCTCGGTCTCATGATGCCCTTCGAGGTCAGTGGTTCCGACGACGAAGCCAGCACGGCGAGAACCGCTGAAGGGGCATCGCAGCCGGAATCGGTTCGCAACTATCTTGCACAGCCGTTCAACAGTTACTCCTTCTGGAATCTCCCCGTGCACGTGGATGCATGGAGCAAGGGCTATTACAAGCCCGCACACCTCCAACCACTCACTTTCCGCACATCATCGGCGCATAACGACCTGCTGTTTCTCGATCCGTCCGCACCGGAACGACAGATCTTTCGCACGCCTCTCTCGTCCGCGTGGGACTACACCGGCCTTGGTGCAACGCAAAACCGGATCAAGGTTCGCTGTGACACGGCAGTGGACACTCTCCCCGGTCCCAAGGCCCTCATCCCGGATGGGTTCTCGACGATCACAGATCTACCAGGCCTGGGGGCCACACCCGATCTCCCGACTGCGATTCTCAATCCTGCCAACGCCTTTGAGGGGCTCTCGGTCCGCGAAACTCAGCCCCTTGAGGTGTGTCCGGACGGCAAGGTTGTGGCTGCCGTAGACTACGCTCGCGAGTTTCCCATCGACGAACGTGGGGATGGTCGCTGCGGGACTTCAAGTGGAGGCGGTGTGGGCCTTCGAACCGCAACCTGCCCAACCGGGTCCCAGGGGGCGACGGGCCTGCCAGCTTCTGGTGGTCTGATACGGCGCGGCGAGTTTTCTGCGGGGGAGATCCGCCATGCACTGAAGTTGAGCATACCGGTGGGTGAACTCTATGGCCGAAACAGGAAACTGAATCCCGCCGGGTTTGTCTGGCCCGCCAACGGGATCGACAGCTACGCAGACGTCAATGGTGGCGGGTATTGCGGCGATCCGGATGGGCGTGCTGGCACGAACAGATATATCTACTCGGGTTCTCAGTACGTCCTTGATCCCAACTTCGACATGGCGTCCCTACGGAGCGCACCGGGACTCATCATCGCGAAAGCTCTTCGCGACTACGGCGCGTACGTCGTGGACACCCTCGGTCCTCCCTGTAGCTCAAATCCGTTCACTGTTTCCGAACGAACCTTGCACGTCGAGATGGGACCTGGTATGAATGATGGCCGCCCTGACGTGCGGGCCGAGTTTCTCAACCTCTATGGGTACGATATGGACGTGCTCTCCTCGGCGCCCCAGACACCCTTCAGTTCGGACATGGCAACCATCTGGTCGCACACCTACGTCATGTGGCACCCGTGCATGAACGACAAAGATCCCAACGGTGGTGCTTGTGCGAAGTTCGTGGGAGGTGGACCGACATGTGATCCGGCTTCCAAAAGGCGCGGACCCATCGTGTTAGAAGGAACGAACCGTCCACAGTGTCCGGCCTGGGCCCGCTGACCTGCGGCTCAACCGTCAACGACATCCTCGATCTGTCACGCCGACGGCTCTTCCGGGTCTTGAGGAGTGGAGCCCTGCCCTTTGCTGCGAGGTGGCCTGCGGTATACCCCGCGGGCATGGCGCAGGGGGGAATACCCCTGCGCAGCCTGGCAGCTTGGTCCAAGGGTTGCGGGTATACGCGCTGGGCTGACTGAAGGGGCGAGGGTTCAGGCTCTCGCCTCTTCGCGTTCTGCCATGTCCGTACTAATACTGAATGGCAGACACCTCGCCTTCTTGGGTTATTTCACCGTCATGGCTTCAGATGACAGAACATTCGGTAGAGCCGGTATTCCAATTGAGCGACTAAAGCGGGCTGCCCGGCTTTACCACACCAACGCCGATGCAGCGAACGCTCTGGGTATCACTGCTCGATCACTGAGCCGTCTGTGCCGCCAGCATGGGCTCGAGACACCCTACGTGCGTCGCAGGCGATCCGCGTGACCTGGTGAGTCTGTCTTGAGTCGTGAGAGTTTTGAGGAGCGAGAGACCCTGCGCCGATTGACTTCAAATCGGACATTGGGGTAGTTTGACTCACTAGGAAGTTTTGAGCTTCACCGCAGCTCGTCGATCCCCCATTAGCCCAGCATCGGCGCCTTCGGCTGATCAGAGTGTCAGCCCTCTACGGAGGGGACTGCCTTTTGCGGCTCTTTCTATGTATTACTGTCCTCGGCTCTGTCATCACCCTTGGAGCCGGTCCGCTTCCTATCCAAGCGGATCGCTTCGTCTGTGCGGCTCTGCCTCAGCACCCGGGGCGAAACGGCATCGAGGCTATACCTGCGGCCAAGATCGCCCAACCGAGCCATATCGGCGGTACTGCTCTTGTGCTGTTCGCAAAGTTTCGAGGCCAGGCGCCAGATCAGACAGCGCCACCCACATGGTCTGCGGACATTTTCGACCCTGACCTACCGGGCAGCTTCAGTCACTTCTACGACACGATGTCCTTCGGCAAGCTGCACATCACCGGCGACATAGCAGATCGGTACTATGAATCTGCTCAGCCCGCGGCAGCCTACCTATCGGACACCGCGACCGGGTCGGGCGATTACGGTCGATTCAGTCAGGAGATCCTGCGCCAGGCGGATGCCGACATCGACTTTGCGAGCTTCGACAATGACGGCCCCGACGGCATCCCGAATTCGGGTGATGATGATGGTCTCGTGGATGCGGTCTTCATCATCATGCCAGAAGTGCCCAGGGGATTCCTCCTCGGTGCGGCGACGGGTGTGGCCGCCCTGGGACAGAACTTCGTGAGCGACGATTCGAGGCGCAGCGGCTCCAATATCCATATACCGGCGTTTCAGGGAGTCATCCAGGAGGGGAGCAGTTTCGCAGGGGCCGTGGGCCATATGTGCCACGAATATGGCCACCTCCTCGGACTCCCGGATCTGTTCGACACGGGGTTCCTCTACTCGGAGGCGACACCGGCAGACGAGTCTGCGGGCATCGGCAAATGGGGACTGATGGGGCACGGTGCGCTTGGCTGGAACGATGACGACGGTCCCACGAGCCTGTCAGCGTGGAGTCGCCAGAAGCTTGGCTGGCTGTCGGTTGACGAACTCCGTACCTCGGATATAGATCTACAGATGCGGGACGTGGGCTCGGGTGCCGCGTTCAAAGTACCGCTGACACGCAGCGAGTACTTCCTGCTTGAATACCGGAGGCGGGACAGCAGCTACTACGATCGGCATCTGCCTGGCGAAGGTTTGCTGATTTGGCATGTCGACCACGAACCAGACGAGAGCTGGTGGCGGGTAGAACCTGGTTTGGACCTCGAGTGTGCAGACGGGCGGTGGCTGGATGCCGGCTATCCCGTGGGTACGGTTGCCGATCCAGTCCGTGGCGGAGACAATCTTGATTTCTGGTCTCACGACGCAGATGACCGACGCGCCCGGCGGGGAAACCTGGGTGATGAGACTGATCCCTTCGACGGCATGCGAACCGATCGATTTACGCCCGACTCGAATCCATCCTCAACGAGTGACAGCAGTGCTGTTGTTGTCCTAGTAGAAGAGATTCGCTTCGAAAACGGTGTGATGATGGCGCACATCGAGACCACCCCAATGCGGCTGGACATCATCGATCTGAGCACGGCCGACACAGATGGGGATGGTGTGGTGATGGTTGGAGAACATTCGACCGTGGGATTCTCGGTGGCCAACCTCGGAGGCGTCACGGCACGTGATGTTCGTGTCGTCCTGCGCACGTCGGATCCGTTCCTGGAGGTGCGCACCCCTGAAGTAACTCTCGGCGATCTAGAACTGGGCGACAAGGCATCCGGTCAGAGCACCGTCCGATTCCGGTCCGGTTTCCATGGCACCCACGCCGCCCACGTCGTCCAGGAAGTGTATGCCCAAGGCGAACTGGTCACTCAGCGTCCATTCACGCTCACGGGAATCTCCGCAGTGCGAGCCCGGGAGGTGGCAGTGTCGGATGATCTCGGCAACGGCGACAGCCGTGTACAAGTGGCTGAGATCTTCCAGCTGTTGCCCGATCTGGAGGTCTCCCATCCCGAACTGCCGAAGATGTCACTGTAATCGGCG
>Ga0233434_1001427_pt1 | contig 23429 bp, 25 predicted proteins | sample SI_122_August201_4_FD_182738 | JGI IMG/M metagenome (GOLD analysis project Ga0233434, IMG submission 182738) | Seawater microbial communities from Saanich Inlet, British Columbia, Canada - SI_122_August2016_120_MG | ecosystem: Environmental > Aquatic > Marine > Inlet | place: Canada: British... | reverse complement strand
AATCAAATGTTCAACCTATTTTACTACAAGGAAAAGATGATTACAAAAAAACTAAGGAAAGATGGGCAATATTTGAAGAATATTTTAATGAAAATAGCATAAAATTTAAAAAAATAACTTCAATTGAGGGAGATATAATTTCTAAGCTAGTAAATTTGATTTATATTTTAGATTATGCATCAATATATTTAGCCATAATTAATAAAATAGATCCAACACCAGTTAACTCCATCGATTATATTAAAAAAAGATTATGATTTTTAAAAAAAATATTAAAATTAATTAATTTTACAACATCATCATTAGATACATTTTTTGGATTATGATCTAAATGTTTTCTATCAGTTTGAATTGATTTTACGATATTTTGTTTTAATTTTATAGGTTTAAAATTTAATTTGTCAACTAAAAATTTAGATCTATCATAAAATTTTGAATTATTAAATTGGTGAGTAATTGATATTGTAAATGATAATGCATGGTCAAGGAAAATACATTCATTAGAATAAACATACGATAATACATGGTCAAGAGTTGTTAAAGAATTTCCAAAATATAAATCAGAAATTATTGCACCATAAGATAGGTTTTATCAATTAATGCTTTTTCTAAAATATCAAAAGCTTTTTCACAAAAAAATTTTGTGTGAATATTTACAAGTTTACTATCAAAAGATTCAATACACAAGAGTAATTTCCTTGAATGATAGATTCAATTTCAGATAAGTCTAATCCTAAGTCATTTGCAGCATCCTCAGGTCTACTTTTTATATCATTTAATATTCCCAAGAAATTTTTTCATAATTTTAATCTATATACTATTTCTTCTTCAGTAATTTCCTGCGTTAACATAATCAAAGGAAACCACAGTAGTAGTATTATTAGTAGTAGTATTATTAGTAGTAGTATTATTAGTAGTAGTATTATTAGTAGTAGTATTATTAGTAGTAGTATTATTTTATGTTATTATTCATAATGAACATTAAAATGTTTTTAAAAAATAATCAATCAACATGTTTTTTTATTGAGATTTAAGTAAATTAATAATGAATGTAAAAAATAAAAATTTATTCATAAGAGTTGATGCAGGGGTACAAATTGGAGATGGGCATTTTTTACGTTGTTTAACATTAGCAAATAGTTTAGAAAAAAAATTTAATCAAATTATTTTTATTTCAAATCAATTACCAAAACATTTTATTAAAAAAATAAAAAGAAATAATTTCAAAATGCATAAAATTAATGGCTATACACATATTCAAAAAGAAAAATTGGGAAAAAAATTGAAAATACAGTTGATTCATAATGATCTAGTTGAAACTAAAAAAATTATTAAAAAATATAAAAATTTAACAAATTGGTTAATGATTGATCATTATGGAATAGATTATGTTTGGGAAAAAAATGTACGTGTAAATATAGAAAAAATTATTGTAATTGATGATCTTGCAAATAGAAAACATGAATGTGATATTCTAATTGATCAGAATTTTTATAAAAATATGCAAAAAAGGTATACTAAATTAATTCCAAATTATTGTGAACAATTTATTGGTCCAAAATTTACATTACTTCGCCCAGAATTTTTTAATGCAAGAAATAATTTAAAAAAACAAAAACAATTTAAACAAATTCTTATTTCTTTTGGTGGAAGTGATCCATCTAATGAAACTAAAAAAGCAATATTAGCAATAGAGGATTTAGATAAAAAATATAAAATTGATGTTATTGTAGGAACAAATAATCCTAATAAAAAACACATAATGAAATTATGTTCAAAAATATCCTTTTGTAATTTTTATGAACAAGTAGAAAATATGTCAAAATATATGAAAAGAGCTGATTTAGCAATAGGAGCAGGTGGAACCAGTACTTGGGAAAGATGTTGTTTAGGACTACCAACTATAGTAACTAGTCTTTCAAAAGATCAGGAAAAAATCAATGAAGAACTAACTAAAATTGGATGTGTAATAAATTTAGGAATTGCATGGAAATCTACAAAGTCAGATTATGTTAAAGTATTAAAAGAAATTAACTCACAAAAACTGAAACAAATTTCAAAAAAATGTTTACTACTAGTAGATGGAAAAGGAGTTAAAAGAACAGTAAATAAAATATGTCAAATAGGATTAAAGTAAGGAGAAGATAATGTCTCAAATAAGATTAAACAATCACATTATTGCAAAGGGTCAACCTCCATTTATCATATCTGAAGTAGGCATAAATCATAATGGTGATGTAAATAATGCATTAAAAATGATTGATGTTGCAAAAGCAGCCGGAGTAAATGCAGTGAAATTTCAAACATTTAGAGCAAATGAATTTGTATTAGACTCACGTCAAATGTACACATACAAATCACATGGAACTGAGATTACTGAATCAATGTTAGAAATGTTCAAACGATATGAGTTATCGAAAGAAGATTGGGTAAAGATAAAAAATAAATGCGATGAAGAGAATATTTTATTTTTATCAACACCACAAAATAAAACAGACTTAGATTTATTATTAGAATTAGGGATTACTGCAATCAAAGTTGGTTCAGATGATTTTACTAATTTACCTTTGATTAAAGATTATGCATCAACTGGATTACCATTATTACTTTCTTGTGGAATGGCTGATCAAGATGAGATACATCAATCGCTAAATGCAGTTGGTGCATTAGATGGGTATCCAACTGTTTTGCTTCTTACCACTTCACTATATCCTACACCTCCAAATGAGGTCAATTTATTAAAATTAAAAACTCTAGAAAATATATTTCCAAACATACCATTAGGATATTCTGATCACACCCAGGGTTCATTAGCTTCTTCACTTGCTGTCGCATCAGGTGCAGTAGTTTTTGAAAAACATTTTACGTTGGATCATAACATGCCGGGACCAGACCATTGGTTTTCTGAAGATCCTAAAGGTTTGAAAGAATTTGTTTCTACAATAAAAAATGCTTTTTTGATGTTAGGATCTTCTTTAGTCAAACCTTCAGAAAAAGAAATTTCGATGAGAGATATTGCACGTAGAAGTATAGTCGCATTACAAGATATCAAACAAGGAGAAATGTTCAACAAAATAAATATTGGTCTAAGAAGACCAGGTAAGGGTTTACCACCAAGTCTAATTGAGCAAATTTATGATTTAAAGTCTGTAAGAAAAATAAAAAATGGAGAGTTTATCAAAATGGGTGATTTTAAATTATGAATGAAGAAGAGTTTAATGAATTATTTTCAAAATTAACTACATTTAAAAAAAATTTGCATCATCCATTAGTTTGGATAGTTGGTGAACCAGAAATAGGTAAAGATGTCTACATAGGAGGTATGTCAGAAATTAATGCAAAAGATGCAAAAGTCATTATTGGTGATAATTGTGATATTGCATCTTTTGTTTCAATTAATTGTGCAGATTCCCATAAAAAATGCATAGGCATTATGCAAAAAACTGAAAGAAGAGACATAAAAATAGAAAACAATGTGTTTGTGGGTTCACATTGTGTAATAAAGGGTGGAGCGCACATAGGTCATCATTCAGTTGTTGCAGCAGGCACCATTGTAGAAGGAATCGACATACCATCGTATTCACTAATTATCGGCAATCCCATGAAAGTTAAAATGAATTATTATTCCAAATTTAATAAAAAAAATGATTCCTCATAACAAGCCCACCATAGGAACAGAAGAAGAGTTAGCAGCTCTTAGAGTTCTTCGTTCAGGACTGTTATCTCAAGACTCAGAAATAGAATCATTTGAAAATGAATTTTGTGATTTTATAGGATTACCTAAAGGACATGCTGTAGCAGTAAGTAGTGGAACTGCTGCTCTTTATTTAGCATTATGGATATTAGAAGGAGATAAAAAAATGATTTCTTTTCCAGGATATGTTTGTTCAGCATTAAGAAATGCTACAAATATGATTGGAGGAAATGAAGAAATTATAGATATTGAAAAAGAATCTCCAAATATCAAGTTTAAAAAAATTAAAAAAGAATCCATTGTAATTATTCCTCACATGTATGGAATTCCTGTAGATGTTACAAAAATTCAAAATATGAACATAATTGAAGACTGTGCCCAATCATTGGGTGCAAAAATTAATGGAATTTCAGTAGGGCTATACGGAAATGCGGGAATATTTTCATTTTATGCAACTAAGTTAATGACTTCAGGAGGTCATGGTGGGATGTATGTTTCAAAAGATAAAAAATTGGTAGATAGGGTAAGAGACTATAGAGAATTTGACTATAGAAATGATCAAAAAAAACGATTTAATTTTCAAATGACAGAAATACAGGCAGCAATAGGCAGAGAGCAATTAAAAAAATTACCAAAATTTTTAGAAAGAAGAGAAGAAATTTTCCAAAAATACAAAAAAGCTGGTTTAGAATTATTGGATATAGGGGAAAATCAAAATCACTTATCACCAGTGAGATATAGGGCAGTAATTAAAACAGAAGAACCAAATAAAATTATTAAAACCTTAGAGTCTATTGGTGTCAAAGCTATTGTTCCAACTGAAGATTGGGAATTACTTGGAAAACACAAACTATTACCAAATGCAGTAGAACTTTCTAGAAAAACAGTATCTTTACCAATATACCCAACACTGACTGATCAAGAAATAGATATTATATTGTCTTCAATATCATAAAATTGTAAAATGACTTTTTCGTCAGAATGGGATGAATGATATAGATCAAATACACAAATGAGTATTTGGCCTTGGTCAGATCTAGTAAGTTATATAATTCGATATGCAAAACCTGCAAGAAAACAAAATGGAGTTTTAGAACGGGATTGTGGGGCAGGATCAAATATACCATTCTTTTTAGGAAAGGGCTTCAAATATTATGGGATTGATGGAAGTGATACAATAATAATAAAATTAAAAAAATCATTTCCAAAAATTTAAAATAATCTAGTATCAGGTGATTTTACTAAAAAATAGTTTGAAGAAAAATTTGATCTTGTAGTAGATAGAACATCACTTACTCATAATAATATAGATGGAATTAAAAATTGCCAGGAATTAGTTTACGATAAAATGGAAAAAAATTAGAGACATTAGAATAGAGTGGTTTTCAACAGAACATCATGATTATTCAAATTTTGTTAAAAAATTAGACATGTATTCTAAAACAGAGTATTCAAAAGAACAATTTACAAATGTAGGTACTGTGTATTTTACTAACAAGTTACATTTACTAGAATTATTTAAAAAATTTAAAATTGTAATTTTAGAACATATAGTAACTAGTGAAATTCCTAAAAAAATAAATTTGCTTCATGGAATTTTATTGCAAGGAAAATAAGTTAAAATTAATTCAGTTATAATCTAAAATGATTAATATGCAAGAATTAATGAAATAATTATGAAAGTAATAGTCTTTGTTGCACATCCGGATGATGAGGTTCTTGGAATGGGTGGTACTATTTTGAAACATTCTCACAAAGGAGATTTTGTAAAAGTGGTATATTTAGCAACGGGGATAACTTCAAGAAGATCTACAAACTTTCAAAATAATGCCTCATACGAACAAAGTGAAAATAAAATAAATCAAATGCAAAAAGAGATCAAAGATTTAAGAAATGATGCCAAAAAATCATGTAATATTTTAAAAGTTAAAGATTCTAAATTCTATGATTTTCCAGATAATGAGATGGATAGGGTTCCACTCTTAAAAATTGTCAAGGTCATAGAAAAAGAAATTAAAGAAACCAAACCAGATAGAATTTACACACATCATTTTCACGATCTTAACATAGATCATAGAACAATATTCAATGCAGTATTAACTGCAGCTCGTCCAATTGGATCGAGTGTAAAAGAAATAATTTCATTTGAAGTACCATCATCTACAGAATGGAATTATCCTGTGCAGTTTAACCCAAATTATTTTGTAGAAATAAAATCACAGTTATCTGCAAAAATCAAAGCTATGGAAGCATACAAGAATGAAATAAGGGATTTTCCACATCCAAGATCAGTTGAAAATTTAAAAAATGTATCAGAAAGATGGGGTTCTGTTTCAGGAAATAAGGCGGCGGAAGCATTTGAGATCATTCGTAAAATTGAATAAAAACTCAATACATTAAATTACTTTTAATCAAAATCAAATATGAGATCAATGATTCTAACGGCACATCAACCAGTCTATTTACCGTGGCTAGGATTGTTTCACAAAATTGCATTAGCAGATAAATTTGTATTTTTTAATCAAGTACAATACCTACCAAAAGATTGGATGAATAGAAATAAAATAAAAAGTGTATCAGGTGAAATTCTTCTTACAGTTCCAGTTCTAAGAAAAGGGTATAGAAATAAAAAAACAAGTGAAATAGAGATTAATAATGAAACGAATTGGCAAGAAAAACATCTAAAAACAATTATTCAGAATTATAAAAAAACACCATTCTTTGAAAACTACATTGATTTTTTTGAGGAGGTTTATACAAAAAAATGGGAATATTTAGCTGACCTTAATGAACAAATGTTAAGATGGTTCCTGAAGAAACTTGACATTAATGTAGAATTTCTTAAGGCATCAGATTTTGATTTTGTTGGAACTAAATCAGATTTAGTTTTAGATATGTGTAAAAAACTCAATGTTTCAACATATGTTTTTGGAAAACTGGGAAAAGATTATGCTGAAATAGATAATTTTAAAAATGTAGGAATAAAGATCATTTTTCAAAGTTATAATCATCCAACATATAAGCAATTGTATAAAAATTTTATTCCAAATCTTTCAATATTAGATTTACTTTTTAATTATGGACCCAAAAGTAATGAAATTATAATGTTAAATAATATTTCAAAAGAAACTCTTTTGACATCATCTAACATATAATTAATCAGAATGATTTTTTTCTGTAAATTTATCTTCTTCGAGTGATTTTAGATAACCAGCATCAAATTGAATATGGGAATTAATTAATTTTAGATGAGAATTATCATCAAAAAATGAAATAATTTTTTTTAAGTTGTATATTTCACCATCAGGAAAATTTTCTATTACTAATTTTATCAAATCAAAATCTACTTGATGATCAAGTGTAAGTCTTAAATCCGAAAAATTTTCTTTATTTTCTAAACCACCAATTTTAAATTTTTTTGGATTATCAAGCATATACTGTGTAACATGTTCTCTATCAGATAATTTTTTTGCATTTTTCCAAGTATTTTCTAATGCATTAAAAGTAAATACTTCAACTGCAAAGCCAGATGGAAATCCACATGGATTGTAAACCCATTTGCCGTCAATATTTTTATTGACATTACTTAAATAATCAAAATTTTCATTTTCAAATTTTTTAACACATTTATCTATAATTTCGGGATCAATTAAAGGGCAATCAGAAGTTATTCTAACAATAACATCTAATTTGAATTCTTTTGCACAATGAAAATATCTATCTAAAACATCCTCTTCGCTACCTCTAAAAACTTTAATTCCATACAAATCAACAAATTTAACAATTTCATCATCTTGAGGTAGATTAGTAGTTGCAATAATCAACTTGTCTATTGTTTTTGATTGCAATACTTGGTTTATGACGTAATGTAACAAAGGTTTGTCTTTAACTGACATCATTATCTTTCCAGGTAATCTTGTAGAACCCATTCTTGCCTGAATTATCGCAGTATTCATGATTAATTTAGATACAACTCAATAAAAAAGTTCACGATATCCTTTTAGATGATTTAAAATGGTGAAAAACACTTGATAAAATTATTTGATCCATACATTTCCAAAGAAGAGACAAAAGCTACAACTAAAGTTATTCAAAGTAAATTTTGGGCATCAGGTGGTGGAACAAATAATGTAAAAAAATTTGAAGATTCATTTTTAAAATATACTAAAAGCAAAAATTGTATTGCAGTAAACAGCGGTACCGCAGCACTTCATTTAGCACTTTCATTATTTAATATAGAAAATAAAGAAGTGTTAGTACCATCTCTAACCTTTGTTACTACTGTAAATTCAATTTTATATAATAAAGGAAAACCAATTTTTGTTGATGTTGATTCTAAAAATTTGTGTATAGATATTATAGATATAAAAAAGAAAATTACAAAAAAAACTGGAGCCATAATAATTGTAGATTTTGCAGGAATGCCTGCAAATATTAAAGAGATAAAAAAAATTGCAGATAAAAATGGAATTCCAGTTATTGAAGATGCGGCTCATTCAGCAGGAGCAATGTATAATGGAAAAAGAATAGGCTCTCATGTAGATGCAGTATGTTTTAGTTTTCATCCAGTGAAAAATCTTGCCATGCCTACGGGTGGAGCAATTTGTATCAATAATAAAAATGCAAAAAAATCAAAAAAAAATCTTCAATCATTAAGATGGTGTGGTATTGAAAATAGAAAAAATTTTCAATATGATATTAAAAGATTAGGTTGGAATTATTACATGAATGAAATTTCTGCAGCGATTGGGTTAGTTCAATTAAAAAAACTTGATTTTGGAAATAAAAGAAGAAGAAGTATTGGAAAAAAATATTCTTCAAAATTAAAAATGAGTAATAAAATGCCTTATTCAGAGGATTGTGTTTATCATTTTTATTGGATTAGAGTTAAGAATAGAGAAAAATTTATGAAAAAAATGTATGAAAAAGGAATAGAAACAGGAATTCATTATAAGCCAGTTCATAAAATGTCACTTTATAAAAGTAAAATTAAACTTCCTATAACAGAACAAGTTGCCAATCAAATTGTTTCTATTCCCACTCATCCAAATTTAATGAATTCCGACATTGATAAAATTGTTAATGCTGTAAATGATTTGTGTGATTGTTAATTAATTATTAGAATGAAAAATTCATCGTAAGCTTATTTTACCCAATTGAAAATCAAGAGATATGTTCAAGGGTAAAAAAATTCTAATTACTGGAGGAACTGGTTCTTTAGGTAAAGCACTTGCTAAAAGATTATTAGAATTAGATGCAGATATTGTTAGAATTTTCAGCAGAAATGAAAATAGTCAAATTATAATGCAATCAGAGATGAATGATGATAGACTACGTTATTTTATTGGTGATATAAGAGATTTGCCAAGACTAATCAAAGCCATGGAAGATGTAGACATAGTCTTTCATGCAGCAGCATTAAAACATGTTCCAATAGTAGAATACAATCCATTTGAAGCCATTAAGACAAATGTTTTAGGATCTCAGAATGTTATTGATGCTTGTCTTCATGAAAAGGTTGAAACTGCTATTTGTGTTGGAACAGACAAAGCAGTTTCTCCACTTAACACATATGGTGCAACTAAATTACTAATGGAAAAATTATTTGTTACAGCTAGTAATCATACAAATCCAAAACGTCACAAAACAAAATTTATTGCTATCAGATATGGTAATGTATTAGGAAGTAGTGGTTCGGTAGTACCAACATTAGTAAAACAAATAGAATCAGGTAAAAATATTACTATAACAGATTCAAGTATGACCAGATTTAATATTACTATGAATCAAGCTTTAGACTTTATTTTAAGAGTGTTAGAAAAAGGAAATGGAGGGGAAGTATTCATACCTAAATTAAAAGCATATTCTTTAGAAGTTTTAAAAGATGCAATTTTAGAAATATTGAAAAAAGATGTAAAAACTGAAATAATTTCTGTTAGACCAGGTGAAAAATATCATGAGTCTTTAATCAGTAGTGAAGAAATAAGAAATACATTTGAAGATAATGAAGATTATGTAATTCTCGAAGACAAAGTTCAGGGGAATAATAAAAGTAAAAAATCAAACTTAGTAAGCCAATACTCATCAGATAATGTAGAATTATTTACAAAAGAAGAATTAAAAAAAATTCTAATTGAAGAAAAACTTTTACCAATAAAGTAACTTCATAAAGTGTTAATAAAATTTTTAATTTTTAAGATTTGTTAATACATTTAGTTATAATTTTTATATTTTTGATGTTGAATTATTTTTCTAATATGTTCATTAGCTAAAATTTCAAGTTGTTTTGAATAGTGATGTAATAATTCATTCATTTGTTTTTCATTAATTTCAACATCAGAAAGAAATCCATCATAAAATAAAATATGGTGTGCGAAATTATTAAATCCTGTCCAATCAAAAGTGAAAGAATTTTTCTCCAAAACAGATACAAAATTATTTAAATCATCAAGATCAAATTTTATATTTAATTGTTTTTTAATTAATTGTGGAAGTTCACGTATATCGTTTAAAACTTCAACAGATTTCAAATAAGAGTATAAAGTATCAACAAAAGTGATTGTAGGTTTTTCATAGAATGCTGCTTCAAATCCTGCAGTTCCACCAACAGTAATTACCATAGAACATTTTGGTAAAATATTTTTTGGGTGAATAGTATGATGAAGCATTTTAACATTTGGTAAATCCATTATTTTTTTATAAAATGAAAAAGATCTCCAATCTCTAGTATCCATTCCAATATGGTCTTTCACATATAATGTATAACCTACAGGCAAAGATTTTACTATATGAGTAACTAATTCAATTAAATTAGTATGAAATGGTGCTGCAATAAGTAAACCCCTTTCTGGTTCTGTTATCAACGGAAAAAAAATAAACTTTTCATCATCTACGGTTCGTGATAAATTTTTGTTTATTAAATATAATCGATATCTTTTTTTTAATGACCAAAAAATAGTGATGAAAAAGATTTTAATTTTATATCTCCCATAATATGTATAATGAGTTTTTAAATTGCTGTTTTTAGAAAAAAGGAAAAAATGGATTGCAGCCTTAACTGCCATTTTTTTTGATTTTAAAAATTGTGATGAGAATTTTAGAACAGAATCAAATGAATGAATTTTATACAAAACATCTCTTAAATCATTAAATGAACGATTTTGTACTTTTTCATGAATTTCTTTTTCAAAATAATCTATTTTTTCAGCTTCTTCATTTATGAAAAGCCTACCACCAAGTCTTGTAGCATTAAGCATCAGAATTTTAATATCTAACTTTAAACATAATTGATAAAAAATTTCCATTCTTCCACTATTAGTAATTGGAAAAATTACAAAATCAGGTTTTATTATTTCTATAATATTTTCAAAGAATTTACATTGTTGTTCTAAGATTGACAATATTTCATTTTCAGAAAAATTATAATACATATTATATTTAAAAAAAATTCTATCATTATTTGCTAATTTCCATAACTCAATACCATATTTTTTTTCAAATTGGGATAAATAATCTAAATCAGGTTTTTGGGGTTTTTTTACATAATCATATAAAAACCATGTTTTTTCATACTTGACAATTTTCTGTTTTTGAAAAAATTTATTCATATTATTAGTTACATCAATTATTGCAAAAATGTCACAATCATGTTTTTCCTGTAATTTCTTTGCAAGACCAAAATTATGTAATGAGTAATCTTGATAAATTAAAATTTTATCCCTCATAAAACCATATTTTAATATGATGAATAAGAATTTTATTATACATTATTTTCAAATTTTAAATATTTAACATGTATTCATTTAAAATTTTTTTATATTATTAGTAATTATATTCATCAATAATTTATTATATAAAATCAAAACATACTACTTAGTAATCCTTCATTTGATGATTATAATTTTTTAACCATTTTTTGTTAATATTTTCTATTTTTTTAAGCAAGTCAGGATTATTTTTGATTATTTTTAAAATATCTTTATGTGTAAAATCTTCCTTAAGAATAGAAAAAAGATCTCTTGCAAAATTTAAATCTTCAGGATAATCAATTGTTAATCTTAAACTAGAGGGTACATCTAAATTAGAATTAAATACAAAGAATTTCTTTTTTATATTTTTACTATTTACAAAAATTTCTTTATATCCAGTTTCCTTATTGAATTCATTTTTTAATTTAGATACTTTTTTTATACTAGAAACTTTAATTCCTGCAGGTATAATTCCATGAATTAAATGATCACTTGGATTAAATATTTTTGTTGAATCATTGCCAATAATAAAATCATAATCATTATTTTTCATTTCAGAAATAATCTTACTAACAAAAAATGGTTCTGTGTATAGCTTATCGCCTTCCACATCAATAATAATGTCAGTTTGAAATTTTTGTGCAGCATCATAGAATCTTTTTAAAATATCTGTATCGTCACCCCTAAAATATAATATTTTTTTTTCAGTTAAAATTTTTACTAATTCATCATCTGATTCCTTGTTGGTTGTACATACAATAATATTTCTAACATTTGTTACTTTTTTTAATCGTTGTATAAGTAATTCAATTATAGGAATATTGTTAATTTTTTTTAAATGTTTTTTTGGTAATCTTGAACTATCCAATCTAACGGGAATAAAAATATCAACATTCATAAATAATAAAAAATACGTCATATACTAAAATATTTCGAAGTACTAAATTTCAATAATTTAATATTCAATGGAATATTTTATCAAGTACTTGAAAATAGCTGTAATAGGATATGGTTCCATAGGAAAAAGACATATTCAAAATCTCTTAAATATTAAAAATATTGAAATAATTATTTGTACAAAACAAAATATAAAAAATCCCAACATAAAAAAAATAAAGATTGTTAAATCAATATTAGAGTGTATTGAACAAAAACCAGATATCGGGATTATTACAAATGAAACTAGTAAACATGTGAAAGTTGCAAATCAATTAGTAAAACAAGACGTGGATGTATTTATAGAAAAACCTCTTTCAAATTCTACAAAAGATCTTAAAATTTTAAAGAAAACTATAGAAAAACAAAACATAGTATCTCAAATGGGATGTAATTTTCGTTTTCATCCATGTATTATTAAAATGAAACAAATAATTGAAAATGGTGTAATTGGTAAAATTATTTCAGTAAGTGCTGAAAGTGGTTCATACTTACCAGATTGGCACCCATATGAAGATTATAGAAAAGGATATGCTGCAAGAGATGATCTAGGAGGAGGAATAGTGTTAACATGCATACATGAAATAGATTATTTGTATTGGATATTAGGTGATGTACAAGAAGTATTTTCAGTAACTGGAAAATTTAGTAAATTAAAAGTAAATTCAGATGACATGTCAGCAATAATTCTTAAATTTAAAAATAATGTAATTGGAGAATTACATTTGGATTATTTTCAACGACCCAATTTTAAAAGTTGTAAAATAAGAGGTGAGAAAGGGGCAATGTATTGGAATTCAGATCATAATGAAGTAAAAATATATTTAACAAATAAAAAAAGATGGAAAACAGTATTGAAAATAGAAAAATATGAAAGAAATAAAATGTATGTAGATGAAATTAAACACTTTTTAAAATGTGTAAAAACAAGAAAGTCAACAATAAATGATATTAAAGAAGGAATAAGAACACTTGAAATTTCACTTGGAATAAAAAAATCTTCAAAATTAAAAAAAATGATAAGAGTTTAAATTGTCAAATAAAAAAATGAATAAAAAAATTGTGAAACTTTGTGAAAAAATCAAATTAGTAATTACAGATGTAGACGGAGTACTCACAGATGGAGGCATGTATTATTCAGATAAAGGTGAAATAATGAAGAAATTTAATACAAAAGATGGTATGGGGGTGGAATTACTTCTTAAAAATAATATTAAAACAATTTTAATGACAAAAGAAAATTCAATTATTGTAAAAAAACGTGGAAAAAAAATGAACGTAGCAGCAACTTATGTTAATATAAAAAATAAGGAACAAGAATTAGAAGAAATTTGTAAAACATTTGATGTGAAAAAAAATGAAATTGCATACATTGGAGATGATCTAAATGATTATAATATAATAAAATTAGTTGGATTTTCAGCTACACCAGCAAATGGAATTAATCAATTAAAAGAAATTGTAGATTTTATATCTAAAATTAATGGCGGTGATGGTATATTTAGAGAAGTATCCGATATGATTCTTTTTGCAAAAAACATTAAAACGAATTTATAATGAATTACGTTATGAAAGTAAAATGGTAACAATTATTGTTGAAATTGGAACAAATCATATGGGTGATGTTAATGTTGCCAAACAAATAATTGACATAGCAGTAGATTCTGGTGCTGACATAGTAAAATTACAAAGAAAAAATGTTGAAAAAATATACACTAAAAAATTTTTAGATTCATATTTAGAAAGTCCATGGGGAACTACACAACGTGAAATGAGATTACATCGTGAATTTTCGGATAAACAATTTAAAGAAATTGCCAATTATTGTAAAAAGAAAAAAATTCCATGGTTTGTATCATGTTGGGATATAGAAAGTCAAATTCATATGAGAAAATTTAAAACAAAATATAACAAAGTCGCATCAGCTATGATAATTCATAAAGAACTTTTACAAGAAATTGCTAAAGAAAAAAAATACACATTCATCAGTACAGGGATGAGTGAAATGAAAGATATTGAAAATGCTGTAAAAATATTTAAAAAATATAAATGTCCATTTGAATTAATGCATTGTAATAGTGCATATCCAATTGCGAATAATGAAGCAAATTTGAAATTAATTTTAACGTTAAAAAAGAAATTCAAATGTAAAGTAGGATATAGTGGTCATGAAATAGGAGCGACAAATGTGAGCGTACCAGCAGTAATGATGGGAGCAACATCAATTGAAAGACATGTTACAGTATCTAGAACAAATTATGGTTATGACCAATCAGCCTCATTAGAAAAAGAAGGGTTAAGAAAATTAGTTAGGGATATTAGAGTTTTGGATAAAATTATGGGAGATGGTAAAAAGAAAATATGGGCTTCTGAAAAACCAAATATAAGAAAACTAAGACAAATTTTAACATAGCAGGATATAATGAAATAAGAGTAGAAATGAAAAAAATAATTGTTACAGGCTCAGAAGGATTAATTGGAGAAGAAATTTGTAAATATTTTGAAAAAAAAAATAATAGAGTTTTTCGATTAGATTTAAAATTAGGTCATGATCTTAATGATGAAGAATTTGTAAAATCATGGTTTAAAAAAAATCACGCAAAATATCTTGTTAATTGTTTTGCATTAAACGATGCTGTTCAATCAGATAGAAAAAAAGGAACTTTATTTGATTTCTCTTTAGAATCTTTCTCAAAATATCTAGACGTTAATTTGGTATCATTATTTTCAGTTTGTAGACAATTTGTAAAAAATAATAAAAAATCATCAATAGTAAACTTTTCATCAACTTATGGAGTTGTTTCACCAAAACCAGGACTATACAATGGATCACATAAAGATGTAGGATACGGAGTTTCAAAAGCTGGAGTTGTAAATCTTTCAAAATATCTTGCAGTCCATTTAGCTCCTTCTACAAGAGTAAATTGTGTAATTCCAGGAGGAGTGTTATCAAAACAAAACAAAAAATTCATTGAATCATATTCTAAATTAACACCAATGAAGAGAATGATGAAAAAAACGGAATTAAATGATTTAATTGATTATTTATGTAGTGAAAAATCCAGTTATGTTACTGGGAGTTCATTCACTATAGATGGAGGATATACAACATGGTAATTAAAAAGAAATTGATTTTTGTTTTAAGTAATTTAAATTAAATTTTATGATTAATCATGTAACCGGAAGTAATTACAATTTTAAATTTAATAGTACAGTCTAATAAATCCTAAAATAAGTAAAATTATGAAAATTGCATTAGTTTGTCCTGCATCGTTTCCAGCTACTCAGTTTGGAGGAATCGTATTTTTAGCAATAGATTTAGCTAGAGAGATTTCAAAAATAGGTCATGATGTAACAATATACACTACTGATTTAGATTTTAGTAATGGTGCAAATAAATTTAATAAACAATTACCAAGAACTGAAAAATTTGAAAAATTTACTATTAATAGAACACATGTTTGGTTCTCATTAAAATTATTTTTTGTAAATACTGCAATGTACAAAGAAATTAAAAAGGATAGACCAGATATAATACATACAATAGGATTACGTAGTTATCAATCAATTATTGCTTGGAGTGTTTCTAAAAAATTAAAAATTCCTTTAGTAGTATCAGATCAAGGAGGATTAACTACACATCCATTTTTAACTGAATCAGGTTTATTTTTTAAAATATTATATAAAATTCAAAAAATATTTATTAAAAAAATAATCAAACATGCTTCTGCAATTAGTGTAGCTAATGAATATGAAAAAAAGATTTTTTTAGAATTTAATGAAAACTCTAAAATTAAAATAATACGTAATGGAGTTAATTTAGAAACTTTAGTTAGTAAAGAAAATTTTAAAAATAAATATAAAATTGATAATAGATTTATTTTATTTGTAGGGAGATTTTCAATATCCAAAGGAATTAAAACTTTAATTCAAGCATTCAATATTATTCAAAATGAAAATAAATTTCCAAATATTAATTTAATAATAATGGGTGTAGATTTTGGATATGAAAAAGATATGGATAAATTAATTCATACTCTTAATTTATCTGAAAAAATTATTGTGATAAAAAATCCACCAAGAGAAGATGTGATTTCAGCATATGGAGAAAGTGAATTTTTGGTTCTTCCTTCACAATGGGAATTATCCCCATTAGTTCCATTAGAGTCATTTGCATTTAAAAAACCAGTGATTTCTACAAAATCGCATGGAATTCCATTTACAGTTCAGGATAATAAAAATGGAATTCTTGTTGAACCTGAGGATCCAGAACAATTAGCAAAAGCAATAACAAAATTACTTTTAGATAATGATCTGAGAATCAGATTGGGACTATCAGGATACAATTTTGTTCATGATGAATGTAATTGTGTAACAATGGCTAAAAATTCTTTAGAATTATATGAACAAGTATTAAAAAATAATGATGATAAATGAGGAATTTGAGTGTTAGATATGAAAAAAGATTTTTTTAAAGATTCAAAAATTAAATTTCCAGCTTATGAACCCTGGATTTCAAATGAAGATAAAAAAATTGTGAATAAAACTTTGAGTCAGAGTATGTTAACACTAGGACCTCAATTAGAAAAATTTGAGAGTGATTTTTCTAAATATTCTAATGCAAAATATGCAATTGCAGTATCAAATTGTACTGCAGCTTTACATTTATCCTTAATGGCGTTAGGGATTAAAAAAAATGATGAAGTAATAATACCTGATTTAACATTTGTAGCAGATGCAAATGCAATTTTAGCATGTAATGCGAAACCAATAATTGTAGATATCAATAAAGAAAATTTCTTTTTATCAATTTCAAATATTAAAAAAAACATTACAAAAAAAACTAAAGCAATAATTCCAGTTCACATTTATGGTCAAGTTTGTAATATTGAAGAAATTTTAGAGGTTGCAAAAGATAATAATCTAAAAGTTATAGAAGATTGTGCTCATGCAATAGGAACTTTCCATAAATCTAAACATGTTGGAACATTAGGAAGTACGGGATGTTTCTCATTTTATCCTACAAAAAATATTACGACAGCTGAAGGTGGAATGGTTATAACTAATTCAAAACAAATTGCAGAAAAAGTTAGACAGTTACGAAGTCATGGAATGACAAAATCACTCAAAAATAGATATTCTAGTGAATATCCATGGATTTTTGACATTATAGATCCAGGATATAACTACAGATTGGATGAAATTCGTGCATCTTTGGGAATTACACAATTAAAACGAATTAAAAAAATTTATGATCTTCGTAAAAAAGCATCATTATATTATCATAAAAATTTGCAAAATGTTCCAGGAATAATTTTACCAGATATGGTAAATGATAAAAGCCATTCATATCATCTTTATACAATTAGAATAAAATCACCATACAAATTATCAAGAAATCAATTATTCAAAAAATTAAAAGATAACGGTATACGAACTACAGTTTATTGGATGCCCATTCACAAATATACGGCATATCAAAAATTTGCTAAAAAATCAAATGTTGTAAATACAACAAAAATTTATGATGAAATTTTAGCACTACCATTATTTCCAAATATTTCAAAAATTCATCAAGATTCGGTAATCAAGGTCATCAAATCATCCTAAAAGACTCTAAATTATTTCAGAGAGCCACACTTCTTTATGATTAAAATTTGAAAGTCTATGCGCTGTCATTACTTTTGCTTGATTCAATAATTCTTCTTCAAAATTAAATGGAGATTTTTTCTCGCCTGCAATCTCCATACAAAAAGTATCAATCATTTTGAGAAAATGATCTGCAGCAGGAATTTCAATAATTTTATTTTTTCTACCATCCCAACTATGTTCTACATTGTATTGTAAATTTATTTTTGTTATAAAATTGGATGGAACAGAATATGCCCTATCTAAGGAAATAATTCCATCAGATCCCCATACTTCATATTTTGCCTGATAATAATTTCCATTAGCATAGGTTACATTTGCAGTTTTGTTATTTTTGTACATTAGAATAGATGTACCTTTTACATCAACACATATTTTTGGATCATTATAATTATGATAAAATACAGAAAGAGGTTCTTCATCAAAAATCATTCTACTGGCAGATATGGGATAACATCCCGAATCATTCAAAAATCCTCCCCCTAATTCTTTGTTGTACCTAATATCCCCTTCTGGAAAAGAAGGAAATCCAAAACTACCGTTGAACGAATCAATATTGCCAATTTTTTTATTATTTATCAATTCTTGAACTTTTTGATGTTGAGGATGAAATCTGAACATAAAACCTTCCATTATCCTAACATTATTGTTTTTTGAGCATTCAATCATTTCTTTTGCAGAAGTAAAAGAAACAGTAGATGATTTTTCACAATACACATGCTTTCCTGCAGATGCTGCTTTCATAGCCAATTCTGCATGTGTTCCAATTGGAGTAGAAATGTAAACAGCATTTATGGAATCATCCGATATTACATCATCGTAAGTACCATTTTTTTTACAATTAAATTCAGTAGAAAATTCTTTAGATTTCTCAACAATTCTACTTCCAATCATTTCAAGTTCAGCAAATTCTGATTTTAATATAGCAGGAATAACAGATTTTCTAGCAATTCTCGAACAACCAATAATACCAAATTTTAGTGGATGCAATTTATTCACAAATATGAAATAATTCCTCTAATATGGGGTCCTACAAAATTTTCAATTTTTAGTAGTTGTTTAATTTGAAATAATGTAACCCAAATAAAATAATCAGGTATTAATAATTCTTCATCTTCATTCATTTCTACAATCATATTATAATTTGATTTTAAATGAAATCTACCACCATCTTCAGATTGCCATTTTGCATAAGTAGTGTTTACATTTCCTTTCTCATCAAAGTATTTAGCAAATAATGGTTGTGTACCACCATGAGCTTTTAGTAAATTACTAGTTGTAGCTTGAAGAGTTGGAGATAATTGTAATTTTCCAATATTACCGGGTTCAGATTTTGCCTGAAGTAAATAATGAGGAATACCATTAAATTTTTTCATCAACAATCCTAAAACGCCTCCAGGATTATTTGCAATCATAGGTTGTGTCCAACCTTTTTTACCAACTTCACGATCAAATGTATTTGATACTTTAACTCCAATTATTTCAAAAAATCCTTTTGACTCATGAGAAATATTTCCTGTTGTAGAGGATACATTCCATTTATCAAGATCATTAATTCCAATCTCTTGAACACTCATATCAGATTCTTCCCTTTTTTTATTAAACCACTTAATTACATAATCAAGTGTATTAATCTGATTATCATCTCTAATCGATTCAATCATCGTATTAATGCGTAAAATAGTATCTAAATTTACTTCATATCCATTTTTTTCCAAGATATTTTTAATTTCTTCCACTACCACGTTAAATCTCATTATTATTCTCTAATTATATTTTCTACTAACAAAACTAACTAATCATTATATTTTCTCCCAAACTAAGTCATCACATTAGTCAAATTCCATTTCAAAAATTTTTAAGAAATTGTGCTAAAAAAGTTGATGCTTTGCCACTATTTGTGTAATATTTTTGTATAAAATTATCGGAATTTTTTAATATATTAATTTTAAAGACATCATCTTTTAGAATACTATGAATTAATGGCTCAATATCTTCAAGTTTAGAAATAGATATTATTCCATGTTTTTTTACGATTTCATTTTCTTCAGCCCCTTTCTCAGTTTGAAGGGAGATTGTAGGTTTGTTTAAGATCATAGATTCAAGAGCTATTGTGGAATTGTTAAAAGTAATCAGTATCTCACAAGAATTAATTAATTCAACTAGATTGGTATCAAGTATAATTTCTATTTGAGGATCAATTTCTTTTATTAAATCAATTATATTATTAACAAAATCTGGTTGTGGATGTGGTTTTATTACAAGTTTTTTATCTTTTAGATTTTTTACAACTCTACATACTTCTCGTATAAAATTATTAAACCTGAGATAATCATTAGTGGTGGATGTTTCTGCAAAAAATTCACTTACTCCAGTAGTTGCCAATAATATCATTCCTTTACTGTTAATTTTTTTTGCTTGAAAAAATTTATCATGTCGTGGACTTCCTATAGATATTACATTTTCAGGATTATGTCCATATTTTATAGCATATTCTTTTGTAGTTTTTCCCCAAACTACTTGTTTATCACTTTTTAAAGGACCAGAAAAAAATGAAAAAAATCTTCCAGATCTACTCCAAATATCCCCACTTGGAGACGTACCATGTTGAAGCATAACTATTTTTTTTCCATATCTTTTTGCCACATGAATTACTTCTTTTTCGTGTGGAGCAGTTTCTGCCCACTCCAAAATTACGGATACATTATATTTTATAAATAATTGTTGTAATAACATTAATCTCTCTACAGAATCAAGGAATCTTGCATTGCACATTTTGGTAAATGAATCTTTAATTGAATTCCAAATATTATAATTTTCAATTACAAATACTTTGTTAAAAATTAAATTCTGATCCCACATTGCTTCAAGTTCATTTTTTTTCTGTTGTTTTTCTTGTTTTATTTTGTTTTCAATTTTTTGATTGAAATCATTCAAATTAATTATATTACTTCCTAATTTACGTATAAGATTATAAGATTCTAAATTCCACACTACAGGTCTCCGCTGATTTAGTAGTAAAATATTCTTGCTAGAATTAGATAATTCTTTTAATAATAAATCATATTGTATAGTGTTAAAATCTAGCAAAAGAATACATTTTTGATTAGAATTAAAATTTTGGTTCAATTTTAAAAATTGTTTAGTAATTTTTTCAACAAAGTTTTTTATTCTTTGATAATTAATTTTTGATACTGTTACAGATAATGGAAGTGGACCTATATTGTATTTTATATTTATTTTATCAAAATATGTTGAGGTATGTATTATATCAGGAATTTGTATATAATCTATTTTTTTCTGATTACATAAATTTTGAATTAAATCACCATAATCAGTCATATCTACTAAAGTAGTTGGTTTTTCTTTTTCAATTATTCTTATTATTGTAAGTGCATTTTTGTATACTTTAGAAAAGTAATCAAATAACTCCATTTCAATAAGACTTGCTAAATTTATCCCATCAAACATTAAGAAATTTTTAAAATTATTGTTTAGATACCAGTTAGATGTAGTCTCTATTGTTTGAGTATCTATAATATTTTTATCAATATTTGTAAGATAATTGTCACCTATTTCATGTTCAATAAAATTTTTAACTAATTTATTATGAGTAAAATAATTTAATGAAAAAATTTTTGAGTCATGATATTGTAAAATTATTTCTCGTAGCTTTGAAATATTATTGAGATTATTTACAAGAATTATTGTTTTATTCATTTTTTCCATTTGTTTAAATTATAATCATCAAATTTTATATTTTCCATCTCATTATCATTTGGTTTCCATGCTATATCTGCCATGACTAATATTTTTGAAATATCATTTGAGGGATTAATTATTGCTGCACTTATCCCATTTGAAACTGAAACTAATTTAGAACTTCCTGAATTGGCTTCTATTTCATGATATTTTCCATTTTTATCTTGAATTACAATAATCATTTCCCCATAAATGCAAAAAAAGTAACTTGTTCTATTTTTATGCTTATGAGGGCCTTTGATCTCTCTTGGATTGACTGAATTTAGATAAATCATCTTGGGTTTGTTTATTATTTCATCCCAATTCCTCCAAATTACGGTTAATTCTCCATTGATATGTGAGTCTAAAACATCCTTAGTTTCATGATTTTCTAATTGAAATACTGAAAAATCTTTTTTTTGCATCTATAAAAGTACTCAATTTGAGCAATAAAAATTTGATTACTTTTTCATTAGTAAGTTGTATATCCTTTTAAGAATATAATTCTGTAATAAATTATGAAAATATTAGTGACGGGAGGGGATGGATTTATTGGAAGTAATTTTATTTTACATACATTAAAAAACTTTCCAAAATTTGAAATTATTAATCTTGATGCCGGATTTTATGGTTCTAATAAATTAAGTTTAGATGCAATTTTAAATTACAATAATTATGAATTTGTTAAAGGCAACATCAATGATTCTATAGTTGTGGATAATTTAGTATCTAAGTGTGATGCAGTTATTAATTTTGCAGCAGAATCTTTTGTAGATAGAAGTATTGCTGATGCTAAACCTTTTCTAAAATCAAATATAGATGGAGTTTTCACTATTTTAGAATCAATTAAGAAACATAAAAAAAAAATCCTTCAAATCTCAACTGATGAAGTATTTGGTAGTCTTGATATAGAATCAGCATCAGAAACTTTTCAATACAATCCTTCTAGTCCATATGCTGCCACTAAAGCATGTGCAGAGATGTTAGTAAATTCATATCATATTACATATGATTGCGATACTTTGATAACTAGATGTACAAATAATTATGGTCCAAGACAATTTCCTGAAAAATTAATTCCAAAAACATTACTTCTAGCAAAAAATAATAAAAAAATTCCTATTTATGGTACAGGTAAAAATTTACGTGATTGGCTTTATGTTACTGATCACTGTGATGCAATTTTATCTTGTTTACATAATGGAAAATCTGGAGAATCTTATAATATTTCATCTGGAAATGAAATTGACAATCTAACTATTATTAAGAAAATTCTTTCGATAATGGATAAATCTGAAGATTTAATGGAATTTGTAGATGATAGACCTGGTCATGATTTTAGATATAGTATGAATTCTAATAAATTACAAAATGAATTAGGCTGGAAATCTAAAACTAATTTTGAATCAGGAATAGAAAATACTGTAAATTGGTATTTGAATAATTCTAAATGGTGGGAAAATTTGTCCGAAAGCATTTTTGAGCATACACCATGGAAAAAATAGAATTATTTTATTAAGAGAGATTTTGTTCTTTGTAATATGAAAGGAATTTTACTTCATGCTGGTCACGGTACAAGATTACGCCCTTTAACACATACTGGTCCTAAACAACTTCTTCCGATAGCAAATAGACCAATGTCTGAGTATTGTATAGAATCT
>Ga0233434_1001423_pt1 | contig 23465 bp, 23 predicted proteins | sample SI_122_August201_4_FD_182738 | JGI IMG/M metagenome (GOLD analysis project Ga0233434, IMG submission 182738) | Seawater microbial communities from Saanich Inlet, British Columbia, Canada - SI_122_August2016_120_MG | ecosystem: Environmental > Aquatic > Marine > Inlet | place: Canada: British... | reverse complement strand
AAGATATCCGGTATACAACTATAGCTCGCGCTGTCAATCACGCCCCCGCCACCAAAATATCCGTAGAACGAGCACGTCTGGCCATGCAATCCCCGATACGTCGAGAATGTATGATTAAAATAGTTGTCCACAGTCATCGCCATTCGTGAAAAATCATCGACGTTAGGGGTCAATCCCGGGTAGGCCTGACTGTAGGGCTGCATTACGCGTGACGACAGCCCTTCACTAAGAAAAACGATCACGTTGTATTTCTTGAAGGAACCGCTTTCCCCATCTACTCCCAACGGCGGGGGTGAGGTGTAGATGTGTGGTTTTATCAGGGGAAATTGAGCATTCTGGTCGATTGACATGCCGAACCGAGCAGCCGTTTCCAGTTCACTTTCGGTCAATGCTTGGTTCTTTTTGTGCTCGCGAAACACTCTTTTGGCGACATCAATTAATTCCGCCAGAGGCGATCCGAGAACTTGCCGGTCAGGGGCTGTCAGGTCAATTTCTGCTGGTGAAACGCGTAGGCTTTTTTTTATCACAATTACTTGCAAACCCACCCCGCTTATCAATAAGACAAGCGCGAGCCCCCAGCGATATCGTGCGTTGATTATCGCGCCACGGCCGATTACAAACCAATCGATCATCAGTAAAAAAGCAAGCGCTGCGATCGCGGCCGCCACCCGTGGAGCGGTCAGAAGCAAATCAAGTTGAGCAGCATTAGCAAGCGATATCGGCAACACATAGTCGCCGGCGTAGAATAAATGTGCGGCCTGGAAAAAACAGGCCATCAGCAACAAAGACAAGACGACACCTGCCATCGCTCGCAACACAAACCCGCGGCCGAAAGTAGTGACGATCAACACAGCAACCACCAACCAGTCACGGATCAATGGAGTATTCACAATCGCTGCGTCGCCAAACGGCAACTGCGCTAGCCAAGTGAACCCAAGCACCGACACCAGTGTCAGTAACAACAACAGCATGCACACGTGCCAAAGTCGGTCCATTACGAGAATCTCTGAGTAAGAAAGATATTGGAAATCCGCGCAGTCTAACCGCCATTTTACAAAACAGCGGATGATAACAACAAACCACTTCGGACCCGTCGATTTCTGGATTCGGTTTAAGGCTGCCAGCCTCTGGCCGATGCCGTCGTAGAACCTTCTGAAGCAATAACCTGGCCTGGTTGAATGGCCGCACGATACACTAAGGCATCTTTGGTGCAAAATCTGACCCTCAGCCAACTCTTAAACTATCCAATATGCTCAAAATATTCGCCGCCCCTAAAAGCGTCGCCCTGGCCTCAGTCATTTTGCTTGAAGAGGTCAAGGCAGATTACGAAGCCGTGATCCTCGATTTTTCGCGCAATGAGCAGCGCGAACCCGCATACCAGGCTATCAACCCCAAAGGACGAGTCCCTGCAGTGCTGACCGAAGACGGTATCCTGACCGAAACCCCGGCAATACTGCTTTATATCGCCCAGCGCTTTGGCGCTGATACCCTGACGGGAGGCCAGAACGCTTTTGTTTTCGCCAAAATACAGGAGTTCAACAGCTACCTTGCTTCCACTTTACATGTCGCCCATGCACATCGCCTGCGCGGCTCGCGTTGGACCGACGACCTCCAGGCCTTGGAGGCTCTGAGAAGGAAAGTACCCGAATCAATGCTTCAGGCCGTAAGCCTTATTGAAGATGACCTTTTGCAAGGCCCCTTCGTGATGGGCGCGGATTACACCATCTGCGATCCTTATCTTTTTACGATCTGCTCCTGGCTGGAAGACGATGGGGTTGATACGTCCCGCCTGCCAGGCATCCTGGCCCACCGCGACCGAATTTTGGAGCGGCCCGCTACCCAGGCGGCGCTTTCCCGACTGCAGTGATGTTTAAGGGCATGCTATATCCGTGCTGCACCATACCTAGATAACGAGAACCCATCCATGCTTGATCCAGTTCTTCTCGATGAGATTCGAAGCCGCTTTCACCACGTTGATAATTGCCCCTACCAAGGCCCACGTATCTTCTTTGAGAATGCCGGGGGTTCGCTGACCCTGAAATCGGTTGTAAAGGTGAATACGGCGCTGTCAGCCATTCCCGATAACCAGGGCCGTGATAACCCCGCCTCGCGTGAACTGGTGAGCATCATCGCTACCGCGCGCGAGGACATGAAAACATTCTTTGGCGTTGATGATGGCGTGGTGTTTACCGGAGAGAGTGGTACCGAGGTGCTCTTTCGCCTGGTCCGTGCGGCAATCATGGGATCTCCTCAAGGCGGCAACGTGGTTGGCAGCACCCTGGAGCATCCGGCTACGGCCAGCGCACGCAGCAAGTGGTGTCCCATCGCAGGCAAGGAAAACATCAACATTGCCCATGAGAAAAACCAGACACTGGTGACTGCACAAGACTACCTGCGACAGGTCAACTCTGATACACGTGTTGCTACCATCATTCAGACCAGTCCGGTCACGGGCATGGCAATTGATGTACAAGCGGTGGCACAGGCTATTCGCACCGTGGCGCCGCAGTGCTTCATTATTGTAGACAGCATCCAGCACGCGGCACACGGCGTAATGGATATGGGCGCGTGCGACGTGGATGGGTGCGCCCTGTCCGGCTACAAGGTCTTCTCCCGACACAATTACGGTGTGGGCTGGGTCTCGCCCCGCATGAGCACTCTGCCTCATGAGAAACTCGACGGCACAGCAGATGATTTCTGGGAGCTGGGCACCCGCGACACGTCTGCGTTTGCAACCTTCAGTGAAGTCGTCAAATACCTTGATTGGCTCGGTAGCCAGGTAAGCGACTTGTCGGACCGACGTGCACGGCTTGAAGCTGCCGGAAGCGCCATGATGGCCCAAGAAGCCCATCTTGTGGATATTGCAATCAACGGGGCCGACGGCCAACCCGGAATCCGGGCACTGCCGGGTGCTTATATTGTGGGCGGCCCGGACAACCCCTGCCGTGAAGGCCTGGTGTCGTACGCCTTTGCAGGTATTCCATCAGCCGAGGTAGTCAGTGCGCTAAACCAGCGCGGTATCAGAACCCACCTGCGCAAGGCGGATTATTTTTCGGGGAACATTCTTGACCCCCTGGAGATGGACAGTTGTATCCGAACCTCTTTTTGTCACTACAACACTAAGGCTGAAGTACTGACACTGCTTAAGGCGCTGGCTGAAATTACCCAGGCATGAAAGCCTATTCGGTAAAACTTGCCTTGGCGCTCATAAAGTCGTGAATATACAACAATAGTTTTCTGTTTAATCTAAACCTGATAAGGAGATACAACAATGGCGAAGGGATACTGGATGTCGGCCTACCGTGAGATCATAAATGCAGATAAGCTCGCAGCTTATGTCGCGCTAGCGGGGACGGCCGTGCAAAATAATGGCGGGCGCTTTTTGGTGCGCGGCGGACAAGTACAGTCCAAAGAAGACGCGGTTGCTGAACGAACCGTGCTGGTCGAATTCGACAGTTATGAACAGGCGCTTGCAGCCTATGAATCACCTGCCTACCAGGAGGCTCTCAAAGCACTGGATGGCGGAGTTGTACGCGACCTGCGCATTGTCGAGGGGGTCGACTGACTCAGGCTATGGTAAACGGGGGTGCGTTAATTGGCTGAAGTCACCGTAATCGGTGGCGGCATCATCGGCGTATCCTGTGCGCTCGCTCTGCAGCGTGAAGGCGTTGCCACCACCCTGATTGAGCGTGGCAGCATCGGCGGCCAGGCAACGTTTGGCAACTGTGCGCTGCTGGCCGTCAGTGAGATTGTGCCACTTGCCAAACCGGGCGTTATGGGAAAACTGCCCGGGTGGCTGCTGAATCCCGAAGGCCCACTGGCGATCCGCCCCGGTCATTTACCCACTGCTCTGCCATGGCTGGCGCGCTTTTTACTGAATGCCCGGGCGCACCGGGTAGCGCAGATCTGCCATCACCTGGGCGCCATTACTGCCCACGCGCAAAATGATTTTGACGATGTTATTGAAGCGGCTGATATACAGAACATCTGGGGCAAAAACGAAGTACTCTACCTTTATGACAGCCGCCAGCAATACGATACCGACCGGCTCAGCTGGCAGTTACGCGCCAATGAAGGTCACCAGATAACTGAACTGGATGACGATACGCTTCGTAACCTGGAGCCCGATGTCGATACCCACGGCAAGTTCGGCCTGATTGCGCATGGCTGGCGTTCATTCACCGACCCACAACGACTCACTCGTGAACTTTCTGAGTATTTTTCTGAGTTGGGGGGCGAGATCATCAACGCAGATATTAAGCGTATCGAAATGGGGTCAGCCAAGGCCAAGTGCTTGCATCTGCTCGACGGGTCACAGCTCGATGTGGATAAACTGGTTATTGCGGCTGGCTGTTGGGCCACCACTTTGCTTTCTGATCTGGGTATCCGTATTCCGCTGGCGCCACTGCATGGCTACCATACCGACATCGCAGATAGTGGTGTCTCACTTTCCCGGCCCGTGGTTTACGCCAGTGGTGGCTTTGTGAATACACCCCTAGAAAGTGGGCTGCGTATTGCGGGCACTGTAGAGATCGCACCACTCGATGCCTTGCCCAACTACCGGCGCGCCGAGGTGTTGGTCGAAAAAGCCCAACGCCATCTTTTCCCCGGGCTTACCCATACCCACGGCTCGCAATGGATGGGAGCCCGTCCCTTCATGCCCGACACCCTGCCAGTCATCGGGCCGGCACCGGGCGTAGCAGATACCTGGTTGGCGGTGGGTCATGGGCAGTTAGGCGTAACCATGGGCCCAACCACGGGTAAAATCATCAGCGCGCTGATTACCAAAAAAACGCCCGCTATTGATATTGCACCCTACCGCGCTGACAGGCGCTACACCTGATGTCAGCTCTAGCTTCAGACAATAAGCGAACGTTCTTTAATATCCCCAACTCTCGTCACGCTACAAAGGAACGTGCCTCATGAATAAAGTCTGTGTTATCGCCGGTGTCGGACCAGGTAATGGCGCTTCACTCAGTCGACGGTTCAGCGCGGAGGATTACACCGTAGTAATGTTGGCCCGCAACCAAGATTACCTGGACAGTTTATCCAGGGAAATTCCAGGATCGATCCCCATGGTGTGCGATGTTCGCGAACCCGACGCCATTAAAGCCGTTTTTTCGCAAATCCATGATCGGGCAGGCTCGGTCGATACCTTGGTTTATAACGCTGGATCTGGCCAGTGGACCTCGATCATGGAAACCTCCGTTGAGGGAATGCGCTCGTCCTGGACCACTAATACGCTTGGCCTGTTGGTATGCGCTCAGCAGGTGATCCCCGGCATGAGCGAACGAGATGAAGGCAATATCATGGTGATCGGGGCCACGGCCTCACTTCGCGGCGGTGCCCAATCAACGGCTTTCGCATCCGCCAAGGCGGCGCAGCGCAGCCTGGCCCAATCCATGGCCCGTGACCTTGGTCCCAAAGGGATTCACGTGGGCTACCTGATCATCGATGGCATTATTGACCTTGAACGCACACGGACACGCATGCCCGATAAGGCCGATGATCATTTTATGAAGCCAGATGCAATTGCGAATAGCGTTTTCGCACTGACCCAACAGGACAGGTCTGCGTGGACTTTCGAGTCGGATCTGCGACCCTTTGGGGAGCGCTGGTAAATTGCTCCGCAACAACTAACGCTACTACTCAATACTCGAACCGGTAGCGGATATCAAACTGATAGTCGTTGCTGCCTCGGCGATGGTCTGGATCGCGAGTGTACATAAACCTGCTTGTGATCATCGAAGAGTCAAACAACCGGAAGTCGTTGCCCAGTAACAGTCGCATTTCGCGACCTTCTGGTACCAAATCGATATTCAACGGCACCGGCTGGCCAAGCTGGCTAACAATAAATCTGCTTGAGCCATCTTCGATATGCAACGGCAGATCAAATCTGAATACAAATGTGTTCGTGCCGTTTGCGACGTACTCCAGTTTTGATTCAAACCCCAACGCATGAATGTCACTCAGCTTAACCAGATCACCATCGTTGCTTTGACCATACGCATAGATCAAATCTGTAAACAGTGTGATATTGCTAGCGAATTTTTTTCTATGTCCTATGCCAATATATGTTGTGCTTGGGTCTTCAAAATCAAAGATGCCTTTGGCATCGTAACCCAACATCGAATTATCCTGCGCCACCATCAACGCCACGTTATCAAAAAGCCACCCTATGCCCACCGGATCATCTGTTGTGCCATCAGCCTTTTGCTTTTTTGAAAAACCCAGCATCAGCCCTTGAGTATCGGCAACCTCGTATGCTTTAAAGGTATAGTAATCCTTAAACGAAAATACCTTGCCGTTGAAGACGGCCATCCTTGAGAAACTCCTGATACCGGTCGTGATCTCATCAGTAAACCGGCCGCCGCTGAGGCTATCCTCCATCTCATCCACATTGGAATTAATATCGGGCGTTGTGCTATCCAGTGATGCGGCGCAGATACCTAAAGAAATACCAGCACTAGTGCGACCTTCGGCATTACCATGAGCACAATAATGCCACTGTCCAAATTCGGCTTTGGATTTACCTGGTTGCAGACCATTGTTAAACGCGGTATTCAAGTCGCCATAGGCATTAACATATGACTCAAAAAGACTGGCAGTAGAGCCGGGGGCATTGCTGGTTGACCCTGTTCCCGTACTGCCGCCACCGCCAGGACAAGCCATGAACTGGCTGACGCTCTGACAGCTATTGCCGCGCATCAACTCATCGTAGTAGACCACCTGACTGTAATTGTTGCCTGCCCGGTTAACTTGCGGTGCATAAATCCCAAAGCGAAACCAGATCGGATCGTTATCGATGGCATTTTGACCTCGCCGGTCTACCTTGAGCGCACCATCGACCCAGATCTGGAATACCCCATCGGCCCCGGTGCTCCATTTGGCATGAACGCGAATATCATGCCATTGATTTGAGATCTGGTGTTTCGGAATTAGCGGTCTTGTGCCGGACCAGCCTTCGAACGCATCGAAATTGATAACCATGCCCCGGTTCTGATCCATATTGAAAAACGCATACTGATGGCCCTTGTTTGCGGTCTTAAACTGTCCATGAATAGGTGCGACGCTATCTAGGAAATGATAATCCTGGTGGTAGACACTCCATGCGTACCAGGTATCGTCACCTGGTTGATCTCCTATGTCAGAACCTAACTCGACACGCTCGCTGTTCCAGGCGCAATCTCCTCCACCGCATTGTCCCGGGCGTTTCTCGAAGCGAAAACTCTGTCCTCCAGCTCGGATGGGATGGCCGGCACCGACAACACCAAAATGGTAGGGGTTATGCGGATTGTTTCCGTGGTGCCAAAAACGCCCCCAGGAGCCCGAGCCATTGTCTTCAGTCCACCGTGGCGGGCTGCTCTGAAAGTCCTGGTCCCACCAATTGCCGGCAAGGACATGTTGACTGAGGGAGCCAAGAAATAGCGCCGTCAACATGAATTGAAGATTCCGTTTCATACTATCCACCTGATCTGATCGCCCCAGTGGAAGTATTAAATATACAACAAGGTCTTACCCTCTTGACGTCGGTCACGAAAACCGCTTTTTACACCATCGCCCGGTTGGCCAGGGCGAATTCGCGCACCGATAAGGCGCAATATTCAGTCGGGGTTTTTTGCCCAGGTAATGGCGTCTTCCAGCCGGTCGTCGCCCCAGAACACCTCACCATCGACAATAAAGGATGGGCTACCGAAAATGCCCGCACGTTGTGCACGATCCGTCTGCTCGACGTAGGCCGCCTCGATATCAAGGCCATCGGCGCGCTCGACTACGCGCGCTGTATCCTGGCCTACCTCGGCCAGGGATTGCGAAAGATTGGGCTCACTGCCTGCTTCAAGACCATCGACAAACCAGCGCCGATAAGTGGCCTGCACATAGTCTTCACACCAGCCTTCGTGCATGGCCAGCACTGCAACCCGGTTAGCCAGATCGAATCCTGCAGCGGGTAAGGCGCAGGCACCTTTGCAGCAAAACCATAGCCCTTCGCACGTCGCTCAATATCCCGCCACATGTAATCAACCTTGGCCTGCTTGCTGGGGGGAAAGGGAACATTGTCCATCTCGCGCATGATGCTGCGTACACTGAAAGGCTGCCAGGAGAAGGATGCGCCAGTCTCGCGGGCAACTTGCGGCAGGCGCGTTACTGAAAGATAGGAATAGGTGCTACCAATGGAAAACCAGAACTCAATTTCTTTCATGGCCAATCTCTTGGGTAGCTGCGCAACTCTCAGTGCTTCGACTAATCGCGAAAATTCACGTACTGCAAAGGTAATCCAACGTCCTCTTCTTTAAGCAATGCAATTGCCGCCTGCAGGTCGTCACGTTTTTTACCTGATACCCGCAGTTGCTCTCCCTGGATTGCCGTCTGGACTTTGATCTTGGCCCCCTTGATCTTTTTCACCAGGGTCTTGGCCAGGGTCGTATCGATTCCACTTCGCACAGTGATTTCCTGTTGCGCCTTGCCCGCGCCACGCTCTTTGACCTCTCCTGCCTGAAGGCAGGCAATATCGATTCCTCGCTTGACGAGCTTGATGTCGAGGATATCGCGCACCTGCCCCACCTTGAATTCATCATCGGCAAAAATGGTCAGCAAGGGCTCCTTGTGCTCAACCCGGGCGTCGCTGCCTTTGAAATCAAAACGGTTGCTGACTTCGCGGTTTACCTGGTCAACGGCATTATTGAGTTCGTGTGCATCTACTTCACTGACCACATCAAAAGACGGCATAGCGTGTTCCTCTCGAATCAAAGCAACTGGTTCAGACCAGTTTGTGCATTTTGTCTAACTGAGTCGATCCTACCTCATCCAGGATTTTTCCGCGCAGGCGCTGCATCCCCTTAAGCCACCGGCCATAGTCTCCGGTCTTGTGCTGAATGAATTTCTCTACCTGGGGGTGTGGCAGGATCAGGAAACGCTCCTGCGCAAGGCCATCGATCACGCTCTGAGCGACATCGCTGGGGACAAGCACCCCTGGCAGGTCCTGCGGATTTTCGCCATCGCCATAACCCAGCATCGGGGTTGCAACATATTGCGGACAGATCACTGAAACCCTGATTCCCTGTTCACCGTGAGTGATCGCAAGTGATTCAGCAAAACCGACCGCCGCATGCTTGCTGGCCGAGTAGGCAGCATCTCCGATCTGATTGAGCAACCCGGCAGCAGAAGCCATCTGCAGCAGATAACCCTCGCCCCGCTCTATCATCGCAGGCAATACTGCTCTTGCTGCGTAAACGTGCGCCATGACATGCACATCCCAGCAGGCCTGCCACTGCTCATTGGTGGCCGAGGTCGCAAGATCCTCCTCACCGAAACATACCCCAGCGTTAGAGCAAAAAAGATCAATCGCGCCGAGTTGATCCTGCGCCTTTGCAACCAGATCCTGGACTTGTTGTTCTACCGTCACATCACAACCCACAGCAAGGCCGCCGATGGCATCGGCTACCGCCTGCGCTTTGTCCTGGCTCCGGTCGGCCACAATGACCTGTGCGCCCTCTTGTGTGAAACGTTCTGCCAGTGCCTTACCGATCCCGCTGGCACCGCCGGTGACCACAATGTTTTTCCCTTCAACCTGCATGAGAGCTGCCTCCTTACTTTTGTGAGCGGCTGGTACTGTTTTATCCGTTTGTGAGCGGTTGGTATTGTCCAGCGAGATATCCCTCACGCAGCGAAAATTTCTGAATCTTTCCAGATCCGGTTAGGGGAAATGCATCTACGACACACCATAAGGTTGGTGTTTTCTGCGGGGCCAGACGCTCACGGCAATGAGCATGCAGTTCAGCTGGATCAAGCACATCGGCAAGCTCACTGCGGATAAAACAGGCAACCACCTCACCCCATTTGTCATCTGGCAATCCCACCACCGCGCCTCCTGTTACCAATGGTTATCTTGCCAGCATCCTCATCAGTTTGCGCCGGGAAAAGCGGCTCATTGAGGTGATCGTGTACATATCCGACACTTAGCCCCAACGTCAGCTTGGCACGCCATCGCCCTGTGATTGCCACCTGCAAACTGGTATCAGGTGACAACTATCTGATCGTTAAGAAGCCGCGTACCCCCCATCGGCCATATACACCCCGCCGGTACAATATGCCGATGCATCCGAGGCTAGATAAACCGCAAGGCCAGCGATGTCATCAGCCATACCCAGGCGGCCCAACGGAATGCTGTGCAGAAACCGCTTTAGATTCGCCTCATTGCTCCACAGTGCTTCGCTGAACTTGGTTTTAATAAGGCCCGGACAGATTGCATTCACCCGTATATTGTCGGGACCCCAATCCTGGGCCATTGCCTTAGTGAGATTAATCAATGCCGCCTTGCTGACACTGTACATACCGATACCCTGCTCTGGTGTTAGTCCGCCAATCGAGCTGATATGTATGATGGCGCCTCCGCCGCGATCCTTGAGAATCGGATAGGCCTTATTGCACAGCGCAAACGGGCCCTTGAGGTTGACGTCTATGATCTTGTCAAACGCGCGCTCATCGGTCTGTTGTATTGGGCCGTAGACTGGATTGGTTGCCGCGTTATTAATGAGAATGTCCAGTCCACCGTATACCCCGACAACCTGATCCACCAGCGCTTCGATATCCTCGATCCGACCCATATTGGCCGCAATGCCGCTTGCCTCCAGGCCATCCGCCCTGAATGACTCAGCAACCAATTCAACAGCATCCGCCTTGCGGCTGCTGACCACCACCTTGGCGCCAAACTCGGCAAGGCCTCTGGCCATAGCCTCACCGATTCCCTTACTGGCGCCAGTAATCAAAGCGACCTTTCCTTCAAGTTCAAAAAGATTACGTATGCGATTCTGAGGTGTCATAAGTGTTCCACATTAATAGTGAGTTATAGGATCTAATCCAGCGATTCCGGCTTTCGATCAATCATCTGCAAGCTAGGGGCTAATCAATTGCACTGCACTGCGGACATCATCCTCGGTCAACTGCCAGTCGTTGTCCAGTTCCGCGATGACCTTGACCATAAATGGCTCTGACCACCGGCGGGCTTGATCTGGCCCAATGCAGTCGGCAATCAGCGCCAGGGCTAACTGCTGTGGAGAATCACCCTTATAGGACCACTCAAAACCCAGTTCAGTAAGCCTCTCAAGGTCATAACGTGGATCAAGCGGCGTGCCATCCACGGTGACACTGATACCGTCTATAGTTCTGCGACCCTCGTAGTATTTCATTGGACCCAGTTTAGTTTCGCCGACCCGGCTCACGAAACAGCCACATGGCAATAACCATAAACACCGATAACCCTATCCCCACCCAGCCAAGAACCGTCTCCCCATAGTGGCTTTCAGAAAAATAAAACGCCGCACCAACCACAAGCGTAATGATCGAGACAATGATTTTGATATGGGTCGGCATAGACTCTTTGGATCAGCCAGTGATGGGTTCTGCGGCGGCCTGGTCAGGGCGCTGAGCGTGGCCGCGCAGATCAGCCTTGAGGTGGTGTTGGTTGTACCCGTTAAACAGATGCCCCAACAGTCCCCGGTTCAGATCTGACGTACCAAACAGCCAGTCTGCAATCGGAAAAGTCAGGTTCATGTTCTTTTCCATCATCAGTCGTGAATGATGGTGGGCGGTATGGTGCCGACGCAGTGTATTCACCAAAGGTGCATATCGAACAAACCGGTTTTCATCGATGTGACAGCAAAAGTGCATAAATTCATAGACAAGGTAGATGCCGGTTGTGGTGCAGATAAACAGCCAGCCGATATTAGGTGTCAACAGGAAATAGAATAGTGCCGCACCCGGTATTGAGATGAGGATGAATACCACCAATGCATAAGGTGGGAAAAAAGTCACCCGCCAATCCTTCTGATCGCGAAAACGCATCTCAGTATCTGTAAAAAACTGATGATGCTGCAGGGTGTGGCGATTGTAGATAGCCCGCAAGGCTTTGGATTTTTGCGGTCGGTGCATGATCTTCAAGTGCAGATACCACTCAAATATATTACAACCCAGGAGAAAGACCGGCACCGCCAGCCATTCCCACCAACGCACGCTCTCTAAATGCTGGGCGTACAACCATAGTGCAGTGAGGCCAATGGCATAAATCAGAAATACGTGGACCGGGCCGTTGTACCAGCTATCAATACGCGACCGGTATTCGTGTCGATAATCGCGTTGTCGCTCACTTAGCATGTTTGGAATTTTCTTCTAATTGGGCGCTAATGTTCAGGCTTTAGTACTATCGGCTGAGCGATCTACCTTCTGCTGCCAGTTTTCTTTGAAGCACTTGGCGTACCCGTACCCCAGCCGTATCACCAAGTCGGCCGATCTCGGGGTAATCAACTCCACGAGGATCCATGCTGACCTGGGCATAAAGCTTCTCGAGCAGCACTTGATCCTCGTCAAATGCCTCGGTGACACTTGCCCGAGTGCGCTCACAAAGCTCTGTTGAAATATTGGGAATATCGAAAGCGGCTCCCCAGAAGTAATGTGTCTTGCCTCGCTGGGATGGCGTCACAATATGACACCCGCGCATCAAAAAGTCGGCACGAACTCCAGGCTGCAGTTCTGGATCATGTACGTTCCAATCCGAAAACGATACTGCCAGGGACGGCATGCGACCCTCCTGCTCACGTTTCACCAGTTTGGTTTCGCTGAAGCCCATCGCATGACAAAAAAGTGGGCTAAGCGGAGCCAGATCAAAGTCTTGCCGATAGATCACGGTATCGCCATCCATAGAGACTTCAGGAACGCTCGTCCAGTCATCCTGCTTGAAGGTTTTGCTGTGCAGATAGGCGATGTGCGTGAGATCGAGAACATTTTCCCGGATCAAAACCCAGTTTACAGTCACCTCATAGTACCCCAGTACCACTGACCAATTGGGATCTGCGGTATAGGACATATCAACAGGAGGGTCACACGCTGGGATCTTCTCTGGGTCGCCCATCCAGATCCAAACAAATGCGCCTGACTCGACCAACGGGTAACTACGCACTCTCATGGCGTCCGGGATCGTATCCTGTGTAGGTATACGGGTGCATCGTCCATCGCTGCCGAACTCAATTCCGTGATAGGGGCAGATGAGTTGATCATCAACGACCCGCCCGGCGGACAACGGCGCCCAACGGTGTGGGCAGCGGTCGTCCAACGCAACCGGTGTGCCATCTTTAAGCCGGTACAGGACCACGGGCTTTTCCAACAACCAACGGGCCAAAGGTTTCTCGCCGACTTCATCACCACGCGCGGCAACCCACCACATATCGCGTGGATAATTATCTTCCAACATGCCGTTGGCCAGACCCTGGCCAGCAGCTTGCCCCTTGTTCATGGGCGCCTTCATTGCCTGATCCATCTTATTTTGTTGCCTGCTGTTTCTCAAATATCGAGGTGTAATTGCCCCCGGACCAGTCAGGCGGCAACAGGCACTCTTTCGCTTCAAGTTCTATTTTCGTCGGCGCTGCCCCCCGTATCAATGTGCAGTTGTGTGCGCTCTCAGAACCTGGAAACGCAGTCAGTGGCAGAACATCGGCTGATGAGTAAGCGTTAATCAACAAGGGTCTTGGCCTTTGCGAGAAATTGGGCATTGAACCGTGCACGGTCCGCGCGTTATGTACGGTGATGGTTCCCGCTTTGCCCGACATCCACTCTACAGACTCCATCGATAACCCTTTTAAGTCTTTTTCGCGCAAGGCACCGGTCCATTTGCCATCCTCGGAGTAATGGTCATATATCGGGCCAACATGGCTCCCGGGTATAGCGCCCATCGGACCCATTTCGTCATCAACATCGCTGAGGTACATCCCGATAGCCAAAATCGAATAACCAGTCTGTGGGTAAAATGGATAATCCTGATGCCACTTAACCTCTTCACCGCCACCAGACCACTTAAAGTTCAGTTTGGAATGGTGGAATACGACATTGGGTCCGAGTAGATCCTCAGCAACATCAACAATTGGGCCACGACTGGCGAATTCCCAGTACAGGTTGTGATGTGCAGTTGGATAAGTTAATCGACGTAGCCGGGGATCTTGCGCACTGTGATCCGGCTCAAGATCGAACTTGCTGTCCGATTCATAGACCTCTTTGCTTTGTTCGATAGCGCTGTTGGTGACCTCCCAGATTCGATCAAGCCACTTCTGATCAAGAAACTCGTTAATGACGAGGTAGCCTCTTTCGAAAAACGCCTCACGTTGGCGCCCGTCTAGCACTTTAGGCTTTGTCGCCATAACCTCATGTTTTTTCATAGTTGCGATCCTATACTGGTCTGCATCTTGCTCGACATATCTGGCACAATGATAGATATATCCGGTATCTTTTTTCAATTATATAGCCTCGCCTTTCAATAATTTATTATTTAATAACAATTATTTAGAAGTTATCCAGCATTAGATTGAAGACAACAATGAGTGAACCGAAAAAGAAGTTATCCATCCCCGATCTAAAAGATCGAAAAAAGCGAAAGGAAAAAACCACACTGGTCGCCGTAGGTGACTTTCTGATGGCTCAATGGGCCGAGCGCGGTGGCGTTGATATTGTTGGCGTTGGGAATCCGGGTTATGGCCAGGCTCTCAATTGTGCCAACCTGATCGGTGCTTTCGATAACTTCAAGCCGAAATTTTCCAAGCGCTATGGCAACGTAGGGGAAGTAGCGGTCAATGCTTTTTTGGAATTTGTGAAGGAAGTCAAAGAAGGCCAATTTCCTGATGCCGATCACTCTTATTCGATGCCCCACGAAGAAGCGCAAAAATTACAGGCAGCGCTGAGTGGCAAGCATTCCCGTTAATGTTGCCTACTGACGAACTCAAACCATCCTAAGGTCATCTGCCATAACTATCGTCGCGACGCGCCTGCTGAATAAACCCATTATCCATCCGGGCATGGATGAGCGTATGGGGTCCAACATAAATGGACCCAGTGCGATCCGCGTGCCCGAATGGGTACAACAACCGTTGGGCCGCTATTACCTTTATTTTTCTCACCACAAGGGGACCTATATCCGTCTTGCCTATGCCAATGCATTAACGGGTCCATGGAAGATACACTCCCCCGGGGTTCTCGACGTATCGCAATCGCTGTTCGCCGCCACGGACCCACCAGAACCACCCCCTGGCGAGCGCCCAAGCTGGGCGGATACTCTGGCTGGGGGATACCTTTATGCCCATGTTGCCTCTCCGGATGTGCATATCGATGAATCGCAACGCCAGATCCGCATGTACTACCACGGCCTGCTGCCCAACGGTGACCAGATGACCCGTGTGGCCTACTCGAGTGATGGACTGTCGTTCAAGCCCGAAGCGCCGCTGCTCGGTCCACCCTACTTTCGGGTATTTAAATACGGCCAGTGGATCTATGCCATCAGCTGGCGGGGGGTCTTTTTACGCTCACGCGAATGGCGCGGCCCCTTTGAGGCGCAGCATGAGCCCGGCCCAGCAATGCGTCTTTTCGATGATGGCAGCGACATCGAGTTGCGCCACCCAACACTCTGGCGTCAGGGCGACGTGCTACATCTTTTCTTCTCGTGCACCGGAGATTGTCCCGAACGGGTCTACCACAGCCAGTGCGCGGTGCACGATGACTGGGACTGCTGGGAATTCTCCCAGCCGCAGATCATCTTGAGCCCCGAACTGACCTGGGAGGGTGCAGATCTATCTCTCACTACGTCAGTCATGGGTGCGGCCAACTCGCGCCTGTGCGAGTTACGTGACCCGGGGATCCTGGTTGAAGATGGCCGGGCCTATCTTTTTTACAGCGGCGCGGGTGAACGCGCCATCGGCATCGCCCAGCTTGATGGCCTGTAATCAGGCCACCGCTTCAAGAGACATCTTGTTCAACGTTTTTGCCAGTGATGTAACCGTTCTGTCGATATTTAGCAGTTTATCCAAACCAAATAGCCCAATGCGGAATGTCTGAAAGCCCTCCGCTTCATCGCACTGCAAAGGCACGCCTGCCGCAATCTGCATACCAAGTGCAGCAAACTTCTTACCTGACTGCATTTCTCCATCATCGGTGTAACTGACCACTACACTGGGCGCCTCAAAACCAGGTGCTGCCAAACTCTTGATGCCTTGACTGACAAGCAGTTCTCGAACCTTTACTCCTAACTCTTCCTGCGCGGCGCGAGCATTGGAAAATCCCATCTCCTGGGTCTCGCGCATCACCTCGGCAAAGGCCTTGAGACTATCAGTGGGCATGGTCGCATGATAAGCATGCCCCCCTTTTTCATAGGCAACCATGATGTCACGCCATTTTTTGAGGTCGCAGGAGAAACTGGTGCTAGCGGTTTGTTGCAGGCGCTCACTCGCAAGCGCGCTAAGCATGACAAGTCCCGCGCACGGAGAGCCACTCCAACCTTTTTGTGGCGCACTGATCAGCACATCCACTGCAAACGCTTGCATATCTACCCATAAAGTACCTGAGGCAATGCAATCAAGTACCATCATCCCACCGTTCTCGTGCACCGCGTCTGCAAGCGCCTTGATGTAGTCATCCGGCAGGATCATGCCTGCAGAGGTCTCAACATGCGTCGCAAAAACAAGATCAGGTTTTTCACTACGGATCGCGGCGACTACCTCATCGATTGGTGCCGGCGCGTAGGCGGGATGCCTTCCCGATTCCACGGGTCTCGCCTTATGCACACTGTGGCTGGAGGGGATATCGCCCATGTCAAAGATCTGACTCCAGCGGAAACTAAACCAGCCGTTACGCACCACCAGGCATTTCTTGCCAGTTGCAAACTGACGCGCCACCGCCTCCATGCCAAAAGTGCCGCTGCCGGGGACCACAACTACCGCATCCGCGTTGTACACCTCCTTCAGCATTGAAGAGATGCCGTTCATCACACCTTGAAACGACTGCGACATGTGATTCAACGCACGATCGGTGTAGACCACCGAGTATTCGAGCAGACCCTGCGGGTCTACATCGGATCTTAAACCTGGCATAAATCCTCCACTTTCAGCCGGCACGCGCTTAGCTGCCTGTGCCCAACATTTAAATACTTAGGTTTCAAAACTGAACCGATGATCGCATGCCTTAAGCAAAACGCACAAATACTTTATTGATGAGAATTATCCTTACGAATCCAGGTAGATTAAGGTAGCCCAGCTAGTAAAGAGCTCAAACGGCTGAAACAGCTACTGGCACCAAAGCTGAACCGTAGCAGCAATGATTAGAACTGCTTTAAGACCGATCAGGGAACTTGGAGAATAAGTAGTCCCCCTCAATCAACCCCTCACATCCAGAACCGGACTGCACCAATGGCCAGGACTCTATCTCGCCGAAAATCTCTCTCTGTTGGCGCCCTACCTGATTGAAATTTGTGTTTGTAGAATTAATAATTGTTATTTTTCAGCACCTTATTCAAATTTGACTACAATGCTTACGCTAGCGTAATATAGTTGACGTTAACGTTAACTTGGCAGCATCAAAACAAGCGCATTCGCCATGAAACCCACAATCGCCCAAGGCAGCACAAGCTACAACTCCGAGGCAAGTTTTGCCATGCTCAAAGACCTGCTTGAGATCGGTATATCGATCGAGAATTTACAGGACTCTGACAAGCTTAATCTGGAGTTTGAGTACATCCGGATGCATTCCAAAGATGGTTTTGCCGGGGCTATCTAACCTGATCAAGCGCTAGTACTAAACCAATCAACCCCAGCGGAGCGGGTTCACGCAGGCTCCAAAGGGCCGTACAACCAAGTAAGGAGGGCACCACCATGGAAGCAACAACCCATCCCTGGCTGAGCAATTATCCCGAGGGTATCGACTGGAGCGCCAGCATCGAGCGCCGCCCGCTGTACGAGACTCTGGAGCGCACGGCAGAACGCTGTCGCGACAACACTGCAATTGATTTTCTTGATTATTGTCTTAGTTATGGCGAACTGCTTGAGCAGGTTAACCACATGGCCAAAGGCCTGCAGTTAATGGGGGTGACCCCAGGTGCTCGCGTCGGCCTTTGCCTGCCAAACACCCCTTACTCGGTTATCTGCTATTACGGCGCGTTACGCGCTGGCGCCACTGTCGTTAACTACAACCCGTTGTATGTTGAACGTGAGCTCGCCTTCCAGATTGATGACAGCAATACCGAGATCATGATCACCATGGATCTTGAAGCGCTCTACCCGAAAGTAGCGGCGATGCTCTCACGCACAGAAAGTCTCAAGAAGATCATTGTCTGCCCGATGGCAGCGATATTACCCAAGATTAAAAGCATTCTGTTTCGCCTGTTAAAACGTAAAGAGATTGCGAACATTGAGCCCAGCGAGGCGATTGTGCATTTTCAGGATCTGCTTGATAACGACGGCGACCCGACGCAGGTTAACGTCGACCTGGATAACGACATTGCAGTACTACAGTACACCGGTGGAACCACAGGGCGGCCCAAGGGCGCAATGCTGACCCAGGGTAACCTTTCGGCCAACGTGTCGCAGATGCTTCTATGGTATGTGGATCTGAACCCGGGAGAAGAAAAAGTACTCGGGGTTTTGCCATTTTTTCATGTTTTTGCGATGACAGCGGTAATGAACTTCGCGGTTGCCGCAGGTGCACAGATGATCCTGCTGCCCCGCTACGAGCTGGGTCAAACCCTGGCGACAATCAATAAGAAAAAGCCGACTATTTTCCCAGCAGTGCCGACCATCTACACCGCTATTAACCAAGCGCCGGATCTTGCGAAGTACGACCTATCTGCCGTGCGCTACTGCATCTCCGGTGGTGCGCCGCTACCGCTTGAAGTCAAAGAAACTTTTGAGCGCCTGACAGGATGCCGGCTGGTCGAAGGCTACGGTCTAAGCGAGACCGCACCGGTCGCCACCTGTAACGCCATGCAAGATATTAATAAGCCCGGCTCGATCGGCCAGGTCGTACCCGGTACAGAAATCTCGATTCACGATCTCGAAGCACCTAACGACGTTGTGCCCACCGGCGAACGCGGTGAAGTTTGGATAAAAGGCCCACAGGTCATGAAAGGCTACTTGAACCGCCCACAAGAAACTGCCGACAGCCTGCGCGAAGGGTGGTTTCGCACCGGTGATGTGGGTTACATGGATGAAGACGGACACTTTTTCCTGGTTGACCGGCTCAAAGACCTTATTCTGTGTAGCGGCTACAACGTCTATCCGCGAATGGTCGAAGAAGCTATCTACCTGCACCCCGCTGTTGCCGAGGTGACCGTCATCGGTATTGACGATGACTACCGTGGCCAAAGCCCCAAGGCCTTCGTCAAACTGAAGGAGGGAGAAAAGATCACGGAAGACGAGATGAAAACCTTCCTTGCAGACAAGCTTTCCAAGATAGAGATGCCCTCGCAGATCGAGTTCCGTCTCGAGCTACCCAAAACCATCATTGGCAAACTGTCGAAAAAAGAACTGGTAGCCGAAGAGGTCGAAAAGCACAAAGGGTCTAGTACGTCATGAATGACGGAACCGGTGATATGTTGACGGTCACCGAGCTCGCCCGGGAGCTCGGGATCACCCCTCGGGCGATGCGTTTTTATGAAACCAAGGGCCTGGTAAATCCGCGCCGGGCGGGCACTACCCGAATCTATACCCACCGGGAACGTGGCCGGCTACAACTTATTCTGCGCGGCAAGCGCCTGGGATTCAGCCTCACTGATATCGGCGAGTATCTTGATCTGTACGATGCCGATCCAGCCCAGCATGACCAGATTCTGATGTTGCTGGAAAAGGTCAACACTCGTATTACGGCGCTGGAAGTACAAAAAACTGATCTTGACGCGACGCTGGAAGAGCTTGCCAGTGTTCGCAAGCAGGCCCTGATCGCGCTTGATGAAGAGCCGGTCCGGGTGGCGGCTGGTAGCTGATACCTTAGTTATTGAATACTGAATTACTGAACACGACCTCTTACTGATTTCCAAAGGAGTATTTGAATGAAAGACATCGTCATCGCCGGCTATGCCCGGTCGCCTTTTCACTTTGCCACTAAAGGCGGGTTAGCCAAGGTGCGTCCGGACGATCTTGCTGCCCACGCAGTCAAGGGACTGATCGAACGCACCGGGGTCAACCCGGATGATATCGAGGATCTGATCCTCGGCTGCGCCTTTCCAGAAGGCGAGCAGGGTTTCAACATGGCCCGGCTGGTAGTACTGATAGCTGACCTGCCGATTTCCGTTGCCGGCACCACCGTCAACCGCTTTTGCGGCTCATCCATGCAGGCTATCCACATGGCTGCTGGTGCCATTCAAATGGGCGCGGGCGATGTCTTTATATGCGCCGGAGTCGAATCCATGAGTCGTATACCCATGTCAGGCTTTAACCCCATGCCGAATCCTGCACTGTGCCAAAGCATGCCGGCTGCCTATATGTCCATGGGTGAGACTGCCGAGAACGTCGGTCGTGAGTATCAGATCAGTCGAGAGGAGCAGGAAGCCTTCGCTGTCGCAAGCCAGCAAAAGGCCGGTGACGCACAGTCACAAGGTCGGCTGGCTGACGAGATAGTGCCGATTGAGGTTAATGGCAGCACCATTGATGCTGATGGCTGTCTGCGTCCGACTACTGACCTTGAAGGGTTGGCCGGCCTGAAGCTGGCCTTCGATGAGAACGGTAGCGTAACCGCCGGCACCGCATCACCACTGACCGATGGCGCGGCGGCGACGCTGGTCTGCTCGTCCGATTACGCCAAGGCGAACGGTCTTGAGCCAATGGCCCGCATCGTCAGTTTTGCAGTCTCTGGTTGCAAGCCCGAGACCATGGGGCTGGGCCCGATATTCTCCTCACGTAAAGCGCTGGCACGTGCCGGTATCAGCGCCACAGACCTGGATGTAATCGAGATCAACGAAGCTTTCGCGACTCAGTCTATAGCCTCGATACGCGACCTGGAGTTGGACTCGACCAAGGTAAACATGGATGGTGGCGCGATCGCCATTGGCCACCCGCTGGGCGCAACTGGCGCACGGATCACGGGCAAAGCGGCCCAGGTCCTGCAACGCGAGGGAGGTCGCTATGCCCTGTCGACCCAATGTATCGGTGGGGGCCAGGGTATTGCCACCGTACTTGAGGCTGCCTGAATGTCATCTATAGAAAAAGTAGCTGTTATCGGCTCAGGTGTCATGGGTTCGGGCATTGCCGCCCAGGCGGCCAACGCCGGGATGGACGTAATCCTGCTCGATATCCTCCCCAAGGAAGGGTCGGACCGGGACGCGATCGCAAAAGGCGCTATCCAGCGAATGCTGAAAACCAACCCGGCGCCGTTGATGCACCAACGCAATGCCAAACGTATCCGACCTGGCAATGTTGAGGATCACCTACAGTGGCTTGGCGAGTGCGATCTTGTGATCGAGGTCGTTATTGAAAACCTTGAAGTCAAGCAAGCGCTGTACCGCAAGATCGACCAACATCGCAAGGCCAGCGCGATCGTCACCTCCAACACCTCGACCATTCCGCTCGCCCATCTTGTCGACGGCATGGGCGAGGATTTTCGCCAGCATTTTGCCGTGACCCACTTCTTTAATCCGCCACGCTACATGCGGCTACTGGAGTTGGTCGCGGGGCCCGATACCCATGCCGGGGTGATCTCCACCCTGCGGGATTTTGGTGACCGCATGCTGGGTAAATCGGTGGTGGACTGCAAGGATACTCCGGGTTTTATTGCCAACCGAATTGGCATCCTGTGGATGGGGGTTGCCGTGCGCTTTGCTTTTGAGGACGGCCTCACTGTCGAAGAAGCCGACTCGATAATCGGCAAGCCCATGGGCATTCCCAAGACCGGAATATTCGGCCTACTGGATCTCGTCGGCATAGATCTGCAGCCACACGTGGAAAGTTCGATGCTGGCAACACTGCCAGACGAGGACATGTATCGCGACATCCACCGGCCCAGCGCCTTTATCGAAAAGATGATTGCGCAAGGCTCTACCGGACGCAAAGGTAAAGGCGGCTTTTATCGCCTCAACCGTGCCGGTGGCAAAAAGATGAAAGAAGCGCTGGATCTTAAGACCGGTGAATATCATCCAGCCAACCAACCCTTGCTCGCCAGCGTTGAAGCCGGACGCAAGGGACTGCGTGCTCTGGTGGAACACCCTGACCGTGGTGGCCAGTACGCCTGGCGGGTGCTTTCGCACACCTTAAGTTATGCCGCCGCGCTGGTACCGCAGATCGCGGACCACATTCACGCGGTCGACGAAGCCATGAAAAATGGTTACGCCTGGAAATGGGGCCCATTCGAGCTGATCGACAAACTCGGCCCACAATGGTTTGCAAAAAAACTGGCGGAACAGGGCATGACGGTACCGCCATTGCTGCAACAGGTGGGTGAAGGCAGTTTTTACCAAATAGAAAACGGCAAACTGCAGTATTTTGGCACCGATGGTAGCTACCACAATGTGGGCCGCGCTGATGGCGTGTTGCTGCTGGCAGACATCAAGAGAGCCGGGGAGCGCATCGATGGCAACCGTTCGGCCAGTCTGTGGGATATCGGCGACAAGGTGTTGTGCCTGGAATTTCACTCCAAAATGAATGCCATTGACGAGGGCATCATGGCGGTAGCCTCCAAGGCACTCAAGATTATCCCGGCACAGGGTTACCGGGCTTTGGTGATTCACAACGAAGGGACGAATTTCTCGGTGGGCGCCAATGTCGGCGTAGGTCTTTTTGCTGCCAATATCGCAGCCTGGCCAAAGATCACCGAGTCCGTAAAGCAGGGCCAAGATGTGTACAAGGCACTCAAGTTCGCACCCTTTCCGGTGGTCGGCGCCCCGTCAGGTATGGCCCTTGGTGGTGGCTGCGAGGTCTTACTGCACTGCGATGCACTAGAAGCCCACGCCGAGACCTACATGGGCCTGGTCGAAGTGGGTGTAGGGCTGGTGCCGGCGTGGGGTGGCTGCAAGGAGATGCTGCTGCGCTGGAGCGAAAACCCAAGACACCCTAAGGGACCAATGCCAGCCGTAAGCAAAGTGTTCGAAACTGTAGCCACAGCGACAGTTGGCAAATCGGCGGAGGAATCGCGGGCCTTACTGTACCTAAGGCCGAGCGACAACATCGTCATGAACCGCGACCGCCTGCTGGCAAATGCCAAGGAACGTGCGCTCGTCATGGCGCAGGACTATGCGCCACCCGAACCGCGCGAACTCACCCTGCCGGGACCCTCGGGCGAAGCGGCCATGACACTGGCTTTGAATGACTTTCATCGTGCCGGCAAAGCCACCGACCATGATGTCACCGTAGGTAAGAAACTGGCCCACGTGCTGGCCGGCGGTAAGGTGGACCCCACCGAGACCCTTAGCGAGGACAAGCTGTTCACCCTGGAACGCAACGCGATTGTCAGCCTGCTGCGCACGCCGCAGACCCTGGACCGTATCGAGCATATGCTCGAGACCGGTAAGCCTTTGCGTAACTGAATCCGATAAAGAGAAAACCATGCCCAGCTACACCGCACCACTACGCGATATGCAGTTCGTTTATAACGAGCTTTTCGACCCGACCGAGATCACCGCTCTGCCCGGCTGTGAAGATGCCACCGCTGACCTTGTTGATCCAGTGCTTGAAGAAGCC
>Ga0233434_1001412_pt1 | contig 23559 bp, 19 predicted proteins | sample SI_122_August201_4_FD_182738 | JGI IMG/M metagenome (GOLD analysis project Ga0233434, IMG submission 182738) | Seawater microbial communities from Saanich Inlet, British Columbia, Canada - SI_122_August2016_120_MG | ecosystem: Environmental > Aquatic > Marine > Inlet | place: Canada: British... | reverse complement strand
ATTATTCTTGGAGGATGCTGTGTTACAGACCATGATCCAAAATGGGAATGCAATGATTGTAATCATCAATGGGGTAATCGTGAAGATGATGAATTAGATTCTAAAAATACAGAGTCTTTTGATTTTGATCAAGGGTTTAATCTTGATGAGGTGTACGACTAGTGGCATCAGAGAAAACAAAGGGGAATTTTGGAGCCATTGTAATCATGATGTTCATAATTGGAGTTTTTTTTATGATAATTGATGATGGAGTAGGAATTATTTTTGGGATTGGGTTGTTGTTATTTTTCTGTGTATTAGTTGTAGGAATAATTGCTGTAATGTGGAGTATTGCAGGTTCCGCAGAAAGGATGACCAGGAGATTTTAGAAAATGAATACAATTTCAAAAATTCTATTTTGGACCATGACAATAGCACTAGGATTTGTTAATCCTCTGATTAGTGTTATATTGGCAATATTATATTATCTTCCAAAAATAATTCAAGATGCATGTCAACCATGTAACCAAACTCAAGATGATTTTCAGGATGAACCAGAGATGAATTCATTTTCAGATGACGTATTGGAGGATATGAGATAATGGAACAGTGGAGTAGAGACAAAATCATGAAAGGTCTGATGGAATTAGTTACAGAAATTGAATATTTGAAAGAAGCAGATGATATTGATGGTAAGAGTGGAGGTATTCAGACTACAAGTGAAGATGCTTGTATTTTCAAAGGCCTTCCACCATTTAATCATGATTTAGAGTATGGTGAATTACCACTATCTTACAGTGGATATCCATATCCTAACCTGGAAGGCATGAAAGTGAAAGAGATGTACATCTATGGAATACATCAAGAAATTTACAGTTGGCTTGAGGAACGAGGATGGTATCCTGAATGGTATGATCGTGTTACATTATTTTTCTGGAAACATACAGAAAACTCTGATGAGGAGATTATCGATAATCTTGAAAATTATCAAATCTATCTAGATACTCATGAAATAGATGGTATTGAGGGTGAGATATTAGAAAAATTAAAAGAAAAATTTGAGGAAAAAAATGATTAACCCAATTTCAAAAGATTCTCACAAAAAAAGTATGAGTGAGGCATTTGTTAATTCGTTTGGAGGGTATCCTGTAGGTTATGGTTTAGGAATTGTGATTTTACCTCTATCAATGGGTTGGATTCAAGAAGATCCACTAGTTGCAAATTTAGCAATCACGTTTGTCTATGCATCAGTTTCATTTGTACGGAGTTATGTGTTAAGAAGAATCTTTGAGAAGTTTAGAATTGAGGACAATTTTATTAAATTAGGGATTAAAGCTGTTAGGAGATTGATTTAATGCCAAATTATTCTAAATTCGAAGAATTTTTGAAAACACAAAAGGATTCGATTAATCTAAAATTCTCTGAAATTGAAAATATCATCGGGAAATTAACCCCCTCAGCTTACAACCACAAGGAATGGTGGTCAAATCACCCCTCACATCCACTGATGAAAGTAGTTCTCAAAAATGGATGGAGGCAAAGAAATCTAGATTTATTCTTAAAACAAGTTGAATTTTCACAAAACAACAGGATTTCTGAAAAAAAGAATCAAAAACATATTCAAAATTCACCTATAGTTATTAAATCTGAAAATAATACTAATCATAAAATTGAATCAAATTCATCTAGTCTTAAAATCGATGATTTAGTTTTCTCCCATACATGTGAAATTTCTCCCAAATTAGATAATTCAAACAAGATAATGGAATTTGTCCCTCAAGAAAGATATGATAACAAGAATAATCTAAAACTAAACAAGTATGGGAATGGGCCTTTCTGTAAATTTACTATTGATAAAAAATTTCTAAACAAAACAGGGGTTTACGCATTAACTGTTGGAAATGAAATAAAATATGTTGGTGAATGTGATGACTTTTTTAATCGATATAGTATGGGGTATGGCAATATTTCTCCCAGAAATTGTTTTGATGGAGGGCAACCGACTAATTGTAGAATAAATTCTCACATTCTTTCATCTATTAAAGAAAATAAATCGGTAAAATTGTATTTTCTTGAAACAAAAAATAGATTCAAAATTGAATATGAATTAATTCAAAGTCAACATCCACCTTGGAATAAAACATCTGGAAAACCATCAAAAATTAATTAAATTTTATAATCACAAATATCAAAATCTTATTCAGATTTGATAATATCAATTAAGAAAATATTGTCTTTAAATCCTCCTTTCTTTTCTGATTTTTTAATTCTAATTTGATCTAATTTTTCTTTTGAAATTCCCTTTAATTCTGCAATTCTATTAATCACTTCTAAAATGTCTGCCAGTTCCTCAGGATTCTTGTCACTTTGATACTCTGCAACTTCTTCATTGAGTTTTTCTTCTAATTTTTTCAAAAACTCTATGTCTGATAATGTCTTTACATGGTATTTGCTTCCTGATTTTTCTATTATTTCGGGGATTTTATCTCTGACTGCCTTGTTGTAATTCATTTTTTTATATCCTGAGAGTTATCTACTTCTTTTACTCTCTGTTGGATCACATTCCACATAGATTCCATTGTATCTTGTCGGGTTCTTATCATTTCTTTAGGATGATAATCTAAACGCAGGGTTTCCAAAACAAGATTATTGATGTTAGTGGTTTCATGCTGTAATGTAGTGGATTCTTTTCTCTCTACATCGTACCGTGGAAAAATCAAACCGCCATATTTGACGTCCAGGTTTGCCAAATACGATAAGATTTGCTCTTTAGGACCTCTTTTGTTGTCTTTTTTTGAGTCTTCTTTGAATTTTCTATTTTCTTTTCTTGCCTGCTCTTCTTTTTCTTGTCTAAATTCTTCAGCCTTTTCCTCATTATCTTGAACTAGTTTCAGGTATTCCTCTACGATGTCTTTAGGGGTCTCAGGATACTTTGAGTTGAAACTTTCAAGATTCCTATGGGCTTTGTTCAAATGGATCATACTGTCTAAAATCTTTGCAGGATTCTTTTCGGATGCATATTTTTGATAATTTTTAGCATCAAAAACTGCAATGATTTGACTTTTGTATTCTACAGAATAATCAGGTGTAGCGTCAAGTGCCCAGGCATTTTTAGAACCAACTGAATACTCTTTCCCATGAAAGAATTCAACTTGCTTTCCATTAATTTCAAATATAATTTTATATTTTGTACGACCATGCTTTTGTAAGACACATTTTGTCTTTCTTACATTTTTAAGATAATTGAAAAACTCCAGGAAGATAAAAACTTCATACAATGCATCCACATCTTCAATATTTTTTATGATAAACTTCCTCTTGTGTTGAATATTTCCTTCAAAGTCAAGTTCAACATATTTTGAAACCCAACTATACAAATGACCGTATTGTGGATTTTTTATGGAGTTGTTAGATATTCTTTTTTTAACATGGTAAAACAAATCATTGATCTTTTCAGAATTTTTTTTCTCATGAGTAAACTTTCTCATAGAGTTTTGAACATCTTTGAACGGGAATCGTGAAATGATCTGATTAATTGTATCTACAATATTTAACAATATTTCTCGCTCATCTGATTGTAATGGATCTTGTAGATTATTACGTAAAATTTTGGTGCAATCAGATTTTAACCAATGTGCAGCTAGCAACAATAAAGTATTTTCAGGTGTATCAAACTGTCTTTGCCATGTTTTGATTTGAAAATCCAATGGGAAGAATGTCTTTGATTTTTGTATTGTTTTATGCCAATTAATTTTACCACTTATTTTTTTGCTAGAATATTCTTTAGGAGGATATTCAAAATTGATTCGCCTCATAATTTTTCTGTAAATCTCAAAATATTCATTTGAAATAATTCTTAGCCTCAAAAAATCTGAAAGTCTATCTGGAAGATCAAATGTTGTGGATTCTCGAGTGATTTCATAAAATCCCTTTATCGAATTCCGATTGTCGAGTAAAAGACGGGCAGTCCTAGATGAGAGTGAACGTTTTTCATCCTCATTAAGAAAAATAAATCTTACAAATGGCGCCCATTTTTCACTAATGTCGTGCAGATGGGCTTTTTCCCATAAATCTAAAATTTCTTTTTGATCAGGCTGATATCTGAAAGAGGATGCAGATATCTGTCCGAGTGTGAATCCCTGTTCTTTTCTCAGATGAAGTTGTTGGATAAGGTATTCTCTATGGGTCTTCATCTCAAATAATCTCAGATTGATCAATCAACTCATCAAGTGAATTAGTAAATCGTGTATTTTGGATAGACTCTATACCCGTCTGTTTTATTTTTACAGAATATTTTATTTTAAAGTCATCTTTAATGCTAGAATAATCTTGATTGATGAAATTTTGGCTCATATTTTCAATATCTATTTTTTCGTATCCAATATAGCGTAGGACATCTTCAAAAGATGATTTGTATTTTTCAGGGGACTCTATTTTAGGTAAATAATTTTGTAATTTATTTGAAATAATTTTAGATAAGAATTCCAATAGTGGTTTTTCCAAATCTTCTATTTGTGGAATAATATTTGCATTAAGTCCATTATCCAAAGAATTCTTTACATTCATTTTCTCAGAGATTATTATAGTTTGAAATATTGATTTCAATATAGCTGTTCCCAAAGGTTTGAACGCTCTAACTAATTCCAAGACATTATATGCATTTTTGAACATATCTTCCAATCCTTCTTTTTTGTAATTGATTACATCTCCATCAATTTCAATAATATCTTCCAGATTTTCATCTTCAGAAATATCTTTTCTGAGTGAACCTAACGCATTTTGTGTTGCTAAGAAAATCTCTTCCTCCCTGTCATCTATAGTTGGAATTGAAATTTCAACGTATGCAAAACGTCTCTTTAATGCATCTGATAGGTTAAACAAGAAATGTTTATCTGCAGTATTCAGTGTTCCTAAAATCCTATAATCCGCAGGGATTTTAATTTCTTTTTCAGATTTCCCAGATTCTGAAACGGGGATTTTCAGAGTTTTATATTCCAGTGCCGTGAATAACGAACCAAATGCTTTGTCAATATCTGCACGATTAAATTCATCAATAACAAGCCATGTGCCATGAAATTGTTTTTTGCCTGTATCGGTTTCATAAAATTTTGTATGTCTTTTTAATTCTGAATTATAATTTGCGTTGATTGTCTTTGTAACACATCCCTCTTCTATCTCATATTTTGGGAATGCCTCATCTTTTGGATTCTCCTTTGGCATTAGACCTCCTATGACCTCATGAGTACTCCAATCAGATGTTGCAGTGTGAACCTCCGAATAATACCCCCCATGATCTGTCCAAAAAGATCCAGGTAGAATTTGCGATAATCTTGTTTTTCCAGTTCCTACAGGACCTGCTAATAAAATATGTCTACCACTAACCAAATGAGTAACAATTTCTTCAATAGTATTTTTATCAATCAATAATTCTTTTCTTATTAATTTAATTCCTTTTTTGAGTTGACTAGATGTAGGAATTTTGAGTTTGTCATTTACAGGTAATGTTTTTTCTGACACTACTTCTTCATTGACTATCTCATTGTAAATCTTATCGTCTATTCCTATTATGGAATTGTATGTATTCCATTGTTTGTTTAATGGTTTTTGTATTTTTTTTAGCAATGATGTAGATGCTTTTTTTGGTTTATTGTGTTTTCCAAGTATTTCAAAGTCTTTCATTGTTGCCAGGAATTTTCCATTGTCAATTTCTTCAGAAGATTGGATTTCCCCATGACCCCAAAAATACATTTCATCATTTTCAGTATACATCCAAACTGCTTTTGAGCCTGGAGTTACGGCAGATACTAGTCCAGATTTTTTAGGATATTCATATTCATGACCCAACACATCATCCCACTTGTTTCTATCAGCATGAGATTTTTTTCCAGGAGGATTATGACGGAATAAAACATAGTTGGTTTGAAGAGGATCCGGAACACCATCGATAATTGCGAACCACAAAAATTCTCCATAATCTTGATTGCTCCAATTCTTCATGATAGAATGATTGTTTTTAATTTCAAGAAGTTTTTCTTGTAGTAAAATGTGATTTTTCCTTATGTCATTACAAGGAACATTGAAATATTTCAAAATAGTTTCCATGTTTTCGAGAGTGTGGATATTCAAGAACGTTTTTGGAAAATAGACTGCAAGTATTTTAGATTTAACATCGGCACGGATATTTTTTTCAGAACTTTCAAAGATATCATCCATCTTTTTCCAATCTTTATCGTTCTCCAGTTGATTTCCATTTTCAAGAATGGATGTTATTGTATTTTTTGTGGATGTGAATGCCGACTGGTAGTCAGAATATTTCTTTTGTTGATGATATCCCCCTTCACGATCACTCCAATAAACACAGAATTTTTCATGAAACCTACCAATACTACCATAGCCGGGGATTTTAGAGTTAACATAATGACAAAAAGTGTCATTGTGTTTAGAGCCATAGACATAATCCTCAATTTTCAGTGTAGAGATTTGGTCTTTAGGGAATTTTTTCAAAAATTCTTGGCGAATGGATTCCCTTTCGTTCTCACTCTCTCTTTCTGGACGAAAGAAATTCCTATTTTTATCAAATTGTTTAATTAAATTTTCAAGATCATCAACGTTATTTTTTTCAGTTTCTGAAAAAGAAAACCCAACGGTATTCAATGCATTTTCAAGACTTCCATGTTGTTCTATCAACTCATTAGTCTTGTTTTTGTTTACAGTTGTAAAATCAAGAATTCGTGTGGGCATGAATTCTTCTTCATACCCTAGTAATTTGTTGAGTTTTTGATAATCCACATCATTATTAAAAACTAAAGAGGGTAACATGTATACCATTAATTCAAAAGTCTTTTTTGATTCCTCATCTTTTTTACCCCACAAATAATCTGCCAATTCCTGATTATGTTCAGTCCCTTCCAAAATTCCACTTGCAATGTATTCTTTATTGTGATAAAATAACAGAATATCACCTTTTTTCAATTCTTTCCATTTAGAATAGTTTTGAGAATTGTAAATAGATCCCCATACTCTTACGGCATCAGCATTTTTCAGAATTGTATTTCCAGGTAATGTACTTGTCATTACATCTTTAGTTATCGTTTCATTGAAATGTTCAAATGATTTTTTTCCAGCTGCTGAAAATAAGATCACTCTAGGATTGATTGGGTGTGCAGACCCTCTAATTTTTTCATCACAATACATTGTGATGTGAGCTTTTTGTGCAGGAGTGAATGTTTCATAATCAAGTAATTCATATTCAGTTTTATCACTATTTGTGCGAGTCACATTTCTACTGTCTGTAAGTACATCAAAGACTGGAGAAGGCTGAAAATATTTTGCAGGATGTTCAAGGTTTGCATTATGAAGAGCTTCTTGAATATTTTTTTTTGTTGCTTTTCCTCGATTTTGGTTAAGGTATCTAATCATTACGGGTTGATAGTTTGCCCCATTTCGCATATCCATTACATTTAAAATGAAATTCTTGAGTTGATCGTATTTCATGAAAGAACTCTATTACTTTAAGAGCCATGTTAAAAAATGATCTTCCTAATATCGTACTTAGGATTCTAAAAATTACTTTTTAGTAAGAATTCTGTTTCATAATCATGACTTCGGTAACGTTCCATGGAGGAGTAAATGATATTGGTGGAAACAAGTTCCTCGTCAAAGACAAAGATACCACGTTATTGATGGATTTTGGCATGTCCTTTTCTGAAGAAGGACAATTCTTCTCTCAATTCATGGGTGCTAGAGGCTCAAATATGCTCACAGACATGTTCGAGTTGGGAATTTTACCTAAAATCAAGGGAATGTATCGTAGAGATTATGCAAAGCATGTAGGATTTGGCGGAGATGAGGCAACTGAAATTGATGGAGTATTACTCACTCATGCACATGTTGACCACTGTGCATACATTCCATATCTAAGACCAGACATTCCAATTTACTGTTCAGAAGAATCAAAATTAATCATGCAAAATTTTGATGAAACAGGAACTGATCAATATCTAACCATGAAAGAGAAATTCAAAATTTATGAAAATAACAAAGGTGAGATAAGTCGAGCCAGTGGAGATAAAGTAAAAATTCCACGAGTCATCAAAACGTTTCAATCAGGAAAAAAATTCAACATTGATTCTGTTTCTGTAAACCCATTACCAGTTGATCATTCAATTCCAGGGGTTCATGCATTCATTTTAGATACGTCTGAAGGAACCATTGGAAATACTGCAGATTTACGATTTCACGGGAGAAGAAGTAAAGATACTGAGAAATTTGTGGATACATGTAATGATTCATCTTTAGATTTACTTCTATGTGAAGGAACTAGAGTGGATGCAGTTCCATCTCTTACTGAATATGATGTAGAGACTACAGTTACAGACATTGTAAATAAAACAAATGGATTAGCAATATGCGGATACCCAATTAGAGATTTAGATAGACTGTTATCATTTTATGAATCAGCAAAGCAAACTAACAGAGATTTAGTTATTGATATGAAGCAAGCATATTTGCTAAAATTATTTAATGAATCAGAAAATCTCAAAGGTCATTACCCATCACCTACTGATAGTAATATCAAAATCTACATTCAGAGAGGAACATGGGGATTATTGGATAAGGATTTAGAGAAATTCTCTGACAGACAATTCAACATGGATTATGCAGAATGGCAAAGAGAGTTTTTGAGTTATCCTAACGCTGTAGATTACAGGGACATCAAGGCAAATCAGAAAAATTTTATTTTCTTTTGTAGTGATTTTAGACTACAAGATTTGATTGATATCAAGCCTGATGAGGGGGCTACATACATCCGCTCACTAACAGAACCATTTGATTTGGAGATGGAACTCAAAGAAGAACAAATTAAAAATTGGTTTACTCACTTTGGAGTGATAAAAAAAGACCAAGATTGGCACCAAATTCATGTTTCAGGACATGGAGATGGTGAACAAATCAAACGAGTCATCGACGGGTCAAACTCTAAAAAACTAATCCCAATTCATACACAACATGATGAATATCACAAAAAATGGCATGGAAATGTATTGTCAGTTAATCAGCATGATTCAGTAAATTTGTAATAAAATAGAAAATGAAAATAATCAAATTTAAAAAACTTTCTGAAAAAGAGTTAGAAGAATTATTAGAAGAATATTCAGATAATAATAAAGCACCATTACTTGCAGATGTTTTTGGTGGAGGTGGGGATGAAGTATTAGCATATTATGAAAAAGATAAAATTTACGTTAAAAAACGAGGAATAGTAAACATTGTAAAAAGATTCAAAGAAATTGCTAAAGGAAAAAACATAGAATTATCAAATATGGATGCACAAGATTTAGCGATTAAAAAATTAATGATACATGAGCAAACACATCATGCAATTAAAAAAATGGTTAAAAAATATGAGATGAAAAATGTTGTATTTGACATATACAAAGAATTCAATAAAGATGAGGCGTATCACCTACATGAAGAAGCAATATGTAATTCAAATGTAATAATTAAATTAAAAAATAAAATTTCAAAAGATAAATTATCAATTATTGAAGAATTTCAAAAAAGACAGCCTGTAGGATATAATAATTATGGAAAATTTCTAAACAAGCCATATTCAAAAAATATTGCAAAAGAAATTTGTCTGAGTATTTTACAAATTAAAAAAGTCAAAAATAATAAAACAAGACAAGATAATAAGACAACTTCAGAACAATTTGAAGAATGTATAAAAATACTGTCCAAAGAGTTTAGAAACATAACAACAAAAAAAGTCCTAGATAAAATTCCCAAATTCAGAGTAGATGAATCATGGGATGAAATCAGTAAAACATTTCAAAATTAGGCATAAAATAGTAGAAAAAGTGGGCCTAATGAGATTCGAACTCATGATCACCGCCATGTCGAGGCGGTATCCTAACCAGCTAGACTACAGGCCCACAAGAAAGCAAAATATCAGTGGCTATTAACAGTTACAAAATTAACTAGATATTGAAAGCCATTGTGTCCAATGTTGTGAAAATAATCTAGAATAAACAACTCGATTTGCAATGGAAGGAATGCATCTAATAAAATGATTCAAATCAATTGTCCCCTTTTGATCTAACTGAATTTTTTCAAAATATTCATGAGTTCTAAGTTTAATTTGAGATGAAGGTCCCCAATCTTTCTGATTATTTAAAAAAGTATCAAAAAGCATAGATACATCAACCATTAATTCTTTATCTTCTAAAGCATCCGGATAGAAATTTGCAATATGTGCAATAAGTGCTGGAGGGTTATGATATACTACATCATCTTTCAGCATAAACAAAGGAAATAGATTATCTATTGCAGAATTAATGTTGTCATTTAATACTTTATCAGTATCAATGAATTTCAACATATCAAAATCAATTTGGGTGATTAATCCAAGTACATTTTTCCGAAATTCAGAAAGACTACCAATTCTACAAAGTGATTTGTTATCATCAATTTTTTGTAATTTTTTCCATGCTGCAAGTGCAACAAAATGTTTTATATCAAAAACAATTTTTTTACCTATTCTTCCAACAACTACAAAATTAGAAAAGGACATTTGAGATCGTTTAGGACTAATACTTTTAGCAAGTATACAATTAATTAAATCACCATTTTCTAATCCATCTAAGACATTTTTTGTCACAAACATATTCTGAGTTTTTGTTTTAAGTTCATCACCAGTATCAATCAAAAAAGTGACTTTTGCATTACGTACAATAACAGGATCTGTTTCTGAAATTAAGTTAATTTTTTCTTCATTTTCATTAATTTCATCAATTTTAGCAATTGTCTTTCGCGGTACCACAATATCGACAATACTAGAAGGTCGATCATAGATAAAGTTATGAATCATAGAAAAGTTATTTCTTTTTTCAGTTTTTTTGATATTAATTGCTTCAGATTTACCATTATTGTAAGATTTCAAATCATAATCAACATAATCTCCTTTAGATAAAATATCAGTAGTTGATGATGTACGAAAATAGAGATTAGGGATTCCTTTTTGCCCTACATCAATAAACCCAAATTGTTTTTCAGGGAAAATTGATATAATTTTTCCCATGGTAGATACATCAGGTAAATTCCAATAACAAAATTCAAAACACATTCTAATTTTTTCTTGAATATTTTTATTTTCAATTCCAACATATTTTTCGGCATATTGTTTTTCAAATCGATTAAGTGTATCAACAGAAGGAGGAGTTTGATTTTTAGATTTCATTTGAAATATAGTAAAATTATCATAATCTTTATCGGTACTAGTTTCCTCTTCAATTGTTGAGCTATATGGAACGTACAATGTAAGATGGTTTAAAGTTGGAATATAAGATGGAATAAAAGCATAAGTGAATTGTTTATCAGTTTCCTTAAAAGTTCTAGAATCAAAATGATGTCTAAAATGTTGTAACTCATGTGGTACAAATTGAATTATAGGCTCTCGTAAATTTATTTTAAGATAAGAATTTCCTTTTACTCCTTTGATTTGTCTTTCTCCAACATCATTGAATGGGAGATGGTCATTGATTTTTTTTTCCATCATTATGCATTCCTGAATGTAAGTATGAGCAAACATTGGATCAAACTTTGGCAATACTGTATTCAATAACTTGTATGATTTTTCATGATCAGAGAATTCTTTCAATAGTCATCACCCTCCTCTATTGCTTGAGAGAGACGTATCATCATATCATCCATCATACTAACAGATTTTCCAGAAATTTTTATCATCATTTCATAGTTATGTTCCAAAGCTTGTCTGGAAATATTTGCAGAGCCCACTAATGCAAATTTTCTATCTATGATAGTTAGTTTGGAGTGAAGAATCATATTTTTGCCAGCTCTTTTAGGATCAAACAATCTCAAAGTGAAGTTTTCAGGGAATTTTTCTGAAAGTAATAATAATTTAGTACGAGAAAATTTTTTTAGGTTTTCATCATCATTTGCGATAATCATTACTTTTTTTCTTCCTACTAACTTGTTTTGAATAATTTTAAAAAATTCTATAACATCAGAATTTTCATTTCCCATTGAAAATGCAGAAATGGTAATTGAACTTTTTGCAGCTTGAAGTGATTTAAAAAATAATGAACGTATATCAGTAGTCATCTCACCAGACCAGATCATTCCTGATGAAGCAATTTTTTCAACTATTCCACGATTTGAACTCATGGCATGGTATCCTTGACTAGATTTCTATCAAGATTCCTATTTTGATAATTACAGGTAGTTTCAGATAAAAGCTCACATGCATGACAACAAGATCCTTCTTTTTTATCTTCTGCAATTTTTCTTTCAGAACAAACAGGATCATTTGAACAAGAAAGAATTCCTTTTGCTGTTTTTTTGAATAATTCAGTCATGAATTCTTTTTTAGCTAAACTAACTAAACCTCCTAAAGTACCATCACTGCCAGTTGCAGAAGTATAAATCAGAATTCCACTTTGATATTTTCCAGTTCGTTTATTTTTTTTGCAATATACCCGTTCACCAAAAGATACAATTGAGAATCCAGAGTCAACTGTAAGGTTGAGTAATAGTTTATGACATAACGTATGCCACCAAACAAATCGAGGATTAGATTTTGTTATCTCTTGTTCTAATTCATCTTTTCTCAGTAGATCATGTTCAGAAAAATTTGTTAAATGTTCATCAAGTTTATTGTTAATAGAAACCCAAGTATCAAGGTCTTTTGAAGATAAATTGTCAATAGGGTTTAATCCTCCAGGACCGTCAATATCAGATTCGATAATATCAATAAAAATACCTTCTCCATAATTTTCATCACCAAGATACCATCTAGTGGTTTCATCTTCATCATCATAGTAATTACTTTTTGTTACCAATTCTCCAATCCTACTATTTGTTAAATCTAAAGTAGAATCAGTCCCACCTACTTCTCTAGTATATCCAACTTGAGTTTTAATTACATGAAGTTCCTTAATTGGGCAAATTCTAAATGTGACACCAAATTCCTTAGATTCAACTTTAATTCTATCTTCAATATTCACATAAGCATGTTTTTTTCCAATTGTAGCAGATGGGGGATATCCAGTTCTTGCAGCTTCTAAAAGACTAGTTAATTCCTCATCATTTGATTCAGATTCTGAAAGAGGTTTTTGGTTATTTTTATTCTGATTATTTTGACTGGATTCATTCACCATATCTTTAATGAGTGGAATTAGTTCATCTTCAGAAGTTTGTTCTATTTCATTTATTGTGTCAGAAGTAAATTCATTTCCTAATTGTTTTAACTCAGATACAAGTTTAGACTTGTTCAATTGAGGATTGTAATGTAAAATAGTACGTAATACAGGTACATGTGGAGATAATTCTTTAAAGAGCAGTCCAGAAATTTTTGGAATTTGAACCGAAGTTAGATTTTTTGCAGAGTGTAATCCAGTAGAGTTACGGAGTACTAATCTTGCAAGAGAAACAGGTGTACCTTTTTGATTTGGTTCTTTTTCACAGTAGTATTTTTGTTTAAAGTTAGGATCAACTTCAGGAAATTGTGCACTACATGTCAAATAGCCATTAATTGATTTTAATTTTAATCCGTCCTTTCCAAGATAATCTATCTTCTTATTACATTTGATACATCTTATAATGAAATTATCTCCTCCAATATCTTTCCATTCAAAAATTTTATTTGAACACGTACTTCCCTGATGAACTAAACCAGGCCAATATAGATCCTGTAAATGACCGCGAGAACATGCTTGAACAAATCTTATAGGAACTCCTCTAATAGGAACACGGTTTTGATTACGACATTTGGGACAATCTAAAATAATGTTATTTTGTGAAGGTTCAGAGAATTGCATCAAAATAGTAGGTCCTTTATGCTGAGTACAAATTCCCCACCTAGGAAAGATGAATCCCCTAAGAATACTTTGTGTCTCTTTAATTGATAAATCTGCATTAGTAGGTAAACTAAATATTCTGATATTTTTTTCAAAAATTCTATCATGTCTAGAATTAAAATGTCTCAACATCCGCTCCATCCTCCCATCAGTAATTTCAAATTTAGATAATCCAGTTTTCCCAATTGAATTTGGTTTGGAAAAACTAATACTAGCTTTTGTACCTGAATGCAGTAATTCTTGTACTAAGGTGCTAAGCTGTGGCATTAGTATTGAGCCTTCTACAGTTGGAGTTAATGCACCAGGCCCATTTCGAGTCATAAATTGTGATGGTCTAATAGGGGTTACTTCCATTAGTATAATTTCTCCCCAAATGCTGTTTGAGATTCAACTTCTCTCAAAGATGTTCGTGTATCATTAAATGCAATTTTCTTTTTTTGAATTTTATGTGCAGGAGTACCCAATACAACATTGTGTTTTACTTCATCACGATACATGAAAGAATAATCATAGTATTCTAAATCATCTTTTTCTTTAGATGCATTTTTTGCAGCATTTTCCCATAACAGTATTGCTTTATCAAAAAATTCTTCAAAATCATCTTCATCCATTCTTCTAATACCCGGAATATCTTTAGAACATGCAATATTTTTCATCAAGTTAAAAATAGAATCAACTTCAGAATTTGTTTTATTTTGTAATATAGCATTACCGTTTATTCGAGGTACCCATGATGCTGGAACAAGGTTTTGATTAAACGAAATTCCATTTCTTAAAGCAGCTACAATTACAGGCCCCAAATAAGTCCTCATTGTTTTATCTGAAAAAGGGGACGCAGTAATCGGTTCAACAAAACGATGAATAGTTCTATGATAACCAACAAAATTTTCAAAGTGATTCAAATCCCTATATCTTCCAGATTTCAACCAAGATACAACCAATCCAGGTCCACTTCTACCCACTCTACCAGTTGCTTGGATATACTGAGAAGTTGTTTTTGGTTGATTCATGACAACCATCAATCCAAGTCTGTTAATGTCAATTCCAGTTCCAAAAATAGGAGTTGTAAGAAGGGAATCTACAGTATTAGGAGTAGTATCAAGTCTATCTAAAATTCCAGGAAGTTCAGTTGCAGGAGTTTGGCTAGACATCTCAATTTTTTTCTCAAAATCAAGTACACGAAATTGAGATTTTAATTTAAAACGTATTGGTAATTCTTGCGTTAAAGTAATTGTGGAAGATGCAGTAGTGAAATCACCCAATACGTCTTTTGTTTTTCCATCAATAGTTTTTTGAACATATGATATGGAGAAATAACAATCATCAATATTTTCACCAGTTTGGAAGTTACATGAATTATCTTCATTCATTAAACAAATCCAAATTGGTAAACCAGCTTTAAGTTCAAAAGATTCTTTCAAATCAACAATATTTTCTCCTCCAGTACAAATTATTGTAGAGTATTCATCACTACATTCACGTATAAGATTTTCAGGTTTACCATCTTTGTCATTAAATATTGCAACAGATATTTTTCCACTACCTTTTGCATCAGGATCTCCTTGACAAAAAATTGAAATAGTAGATGCAGTAAATGTCTCATTTGGAATTATTTTATAAAATCTTATTCCTTTACTTTTAATTTCACCAAATCCTCTAGAATCAATATTTTCAAGTACTTGAGGACTAAATGATTTTACATCACGATAAATATCATCTAAATAGAAATTTGAAGTTCTAGCAAGTAGTTGTAAATCACTAAAGAACCCCACCAATGTACCATACAAATCAGTTTCAGATTCTACAAATTTTTGAAATGTGTCAATGCCTTTTTCTTTTAGAGTGTCTTTTTCTCGTTCAAACTTCTCAACTAATCCATATTCATCTTTTTCGGGATTCTCACAAATTTTGAAAATTTCGCTTAATAAAACAGCCCAAATTTTTACAGGGATATTATAAACGCCAATACCTGCACAAATTCCAAGATATAATCTTCCAGGAGTATCTTGAACTGAAGAAATATCATCATCAAGTTCTGTGAAATAATTACTTGTAGAAGAGATTCCAGAAGCTGGAAAAACATTAATTTTTTTTCTATATACTGAAGCAACCTGAGATGCAGATTCTTTTACTGTTGCACTAGATGCAATGTATTTTGGTGATTGCATTTCATTTGAACATAAAAGATCTACTGCCATTTCATAAATTCCAACCATACTTCCTAAAGGACCTTCAATCAAATGAAGTTCATCTTGAATTATTAGATTAGGGGGACTGAAAGGGAGGACTTTTGTGAACTCAGAATCTCGAAGTTTATGAGCTTGTTTTGAATCAGTGTCTAGCGGAGTATGAAACATTTCTTTTCTAGGAACACCATCTCGTTCATCTCTACCATAACCATATTGATTATGAAAGACATCCACATTACCAAATATGCCAGAACATCTATGATCAAATGGCATTCTAGCAAATTTATCAACTGTAGCAAGCACAAAAGTTGGACATTTTGAATATACTTGAGTATCAACAGTGAATGCAGAGATAGGAACAGAGGTAGAAAAATGAGGATCATTTGGATCTTGAAATGGTGATGCAACAGTTGTCAATATGTTTTTGATATGACGTTCAAACCACTTTGTTTTGATGTTTAATTCACAATTTATGAAATTTGTACAATGGATTGAATAATCAAACGGGTTACCATTAGAATTACGTATAAAAAAATATCCAGGTCGTGATGCAGAAGTTGATGCAATTGGATCAGATTCAGCATTACTAATTTTTTCTTTTACTACATCTCTCCACCATTTATCAATTTCTTCATCAGGTTTATCATTAAGAATAGTAACATTGGCTTGGAAAAGTACATAGGGTTCAGAACTTGAAAAAGTATTTTTACTAGAAGTGAATTGCGTGTCAGATATTTTGATAAATGAATTTGATGAATTGAATTTTTCATCACCAATTTTATTTAATTCTTGAATTGTTTTTGAAGTTTTTACAAGCCATGTAATAGTTGTTTTAATATTTTTTTTAAGTGAATGTGTTGCCAAAATATTTTTACAGCAAGGACAAGTTGCTAATTGGGCAGGTTCACCACTAGTATCATTAATTTGATTTGATACAGAATCAATAGTTTTTTGACGTTCTAAACTTCCTACAGCTTGTAAAGTAACAACATTACTAGTACGGCTTTTAAAATATGGAAAAGTATTTGGTGTAATTCCACCACCAATCCATAAACCAAGGGAAATTCTAGAATTACCCCATAGATTACCAGCATCATATAATTCCTGTAAATCAATATCTTTAAAATTTTCAGAGGGAGACCAATTTTGAACACGTAAGAGATCAGCTGCAAGAATTGAGCCTGATGCACGAGTAAATTGTTGTATTGTCAATAAACGTAAAGTATAACGAGATAGGATAGTAGTTCCCCCATCATTCTCATAATTATCAAATTTTGTTAATCTTCTAAAACCAATAGCAAATACACTTAATCCCAGATAAGATTCTGTTTTCCCACCACCAGTTGGGAACCATAACACTTCACAAATTTTACTTTCATCTTTATCAATACCCGCAACACCTCTCAAGGATTGTAATATGAAAGCCATTTGAAATTCTCTCCATTTCAATCCAGGAAATTTAGGATCATCCCGGTTATCCCATTGCATTTTTTTTGACATAACTTTATTCATGAAACAAAATGCAAGTTTTGCACGTTCATTATTACAAACAAATTCAATTCCTTGATTAATTTTTAATAATGATTTCTCACAAAGTTTGAGATTGGTTTCTGCGGTTTTAAGAAGATTTGGTGATAAATTAATTGTTTTAAGATCATTTTCACATTTTAAAATCCAATCCTTGTACTTTGAAGGAATTGTTTCCAATTCTTTTTCTAATTCTTCTGCACTCCACATATTTGCAAGTTTTTCAGCATCAAATTCTGGTTTACCTGTTAAGTTTGGTTGTAGAATTGTATAAGATGGAAAATAATCAGTTCTCACATCAGGGGCATAGAATTTTGTTTTAAAAGTCGCTGGAAATTTTTCGTTAAAAGTTTCAGTCCACATACATTTTGAAAATTCGGTGGATTCACGTTCAGGATCAATATCATTCCAAATTGCACCACATTGATGACCTCTAGCCTTTGATGTTCTTTCTAAATATGCAAGTGAATCTCTAGATTCAATAGTATCAGGTTTAGGAGGAATAATATCATCAAGAAAATTTATTTTTGTTCCTGTAGAACATTTTACTCGAATCTGAGGTTGAAAGAGTCTATGTTCTTCATGCTCTCGTTTATCATTTTTTAAACTAAATTTTGTTTTATTTTCAAGAAAAATTGATACAGTATATGATCCATCATTTGAATCATTTTTCTTCTTGTGAATATGAAGTATGGGACCCTCTCTAGTAACAAGTTTTTTCTCAAAAGATGTTTCAGAAAATAAATTAAAACTTTCATCCTCAGAATCAGAAATTTCTATTTCTTCTGTGACATAATAATTTGGAACCCTATTGTAAAGACCATATTCATATCGATCATATCCATTTTTTAGTTCATATCTTGCCCAAGTACAACATATGGTAAGTTTTGCAGTTCCAGATTTTGAAGAAGTTGAAAAAGACAACCCCATTGATTTTGAACCAAGTCTAGGATCTAAAGAAGATTCATGAAAAGAGTCATCATCATCAGATTCACTTGATTCATTATTTCTTATTGATCGATAAATTCCTCGTTTATTTTTAATTCCGTTAGCACTTGAAAATCCAGGATCATTTAGTCCTACAGGATCAGTCATAGCAGTAATATCATCAGGAATAAAAGATGTGGAAAGTATGCCTACAACGTATTTTGAAAATGGAAATTCTACTTCTTCTTCAGGTCCAAATTCAGGGCCCTGTAATTTTTCATAAAGAGACTTTACAAGAGTATTTCGAATCAAAGTAAATTCCCTCGATTAAAACAGCTTTTAAGTATACCATACCTTCTTATTTGATAAAAATTTAAACCATATTCAAACGAGTGAGTTAACATATCAGTATCAGGAATCAATTATTTAGATTAATCATGTCCTTTAATCTCGTAGGGCTTCGCGCATTGCTTTTCTTTGTTGAAAATCGTCATCTTCCAAAAGATCATTCAAAGTTTTTCCAATGTTACATAAATTACTACCCATCCTTTTTGCAGATTCGTCAATATCAAAAATGACATTATCATTCTGATTCAAATATACGGTCATTCCAGATTTTATTTGAAATATAGATTTATGTGAACGGGATATTTTTAAAAGAAGTTCATACATTTTGTCAAAATTTTCAGGGGCAGTCATATCTGAAATAATTTCAAGAGAAGAATTTCTAATTCCAAGTTCAAAAAATTCATTACGGGTTTTAGAATCCAATTGTTTTAATTTAGTCATTTGAGAATCAATCTGAGAATTTTTCATGCAGTGATACTCCCAATACTTCCACTTGATTTCTTTTTCTCAATATGGAATTCTCTACTATCTCCTTCTTCGTATTCAATCAAGTCTGGTCTTAATCCTCTGTGATGAATTGCAAAATGGCAACTAACATGAACAAAGACTATGGTCTCAGGAAAATAAGATATATGATGTTGGCTAAGTGGCTCCTCCCTTTTACTACTAATATCAAAAGCGCAACCATGGCCACAAGCTTTACAGTTATTTGGAGAATTAAGATATTTTTCACCATGAATTTTATTTTTCTTAATTGATGATTGAATAAATTTCAAGTCCATATTTGTTAAGACTTTACGAGTTTTTTTTCTAAAAGATTGATGAGACACTAGAAATTTCTCCCGCTAATAGAGAATTCAGAATTTTGAGATTTTGCCATTTTCAAAATTATTTCAAAGGCTTTTCCTGAATCTTCTACAGACACCATATCGGCAATTACACTAAGTGAGGAATTTTCAATTCCAAGACTAGTGAATTCACCTGAAAGTTCTGGACTCAATCCATTCAAAATTTGGACGCTTACTGAGCCACTAACTCTTCTACCATTTTTATCGAATTTCATGAGAAAACCCCCATGTTTTCATGGATCTTGTTTTTCACATAAAGTCCCTTTTCATTGTATCTAAACATGCTTTATGTATACAGTAGTGAAATATAAAGACTACCCTAAAAATAACCAATGTATAGTGAATCTTATATAAGTAATAATTGTAAATTCATGGAAAGCCACTTTATGTGTAAAATAAAATATTAATTTGGTTCTAAATGATCGTAATTGCGATCAGTTATGCCTAGAGTTGCCTACACTAATTTATTAAGTGGTTTATGTTTACATAATACATGTCAAAAGAGAAGGGATTTTTGGATCAAGTAGAAGCAGAAGTCAAACTCACACCTGACCATAGAAAAAAGATTGCACAGATACTAAGCGATAATCCAAATAGATTTCTCGATACGAGGGACTTTGTTTCAAGGGCATTAGACGTATTTCTCACATGGGAAAAAGACCCATTCAATTCAATGGCAAAAATGTCCGAGATGGAACCAACGATGAAGCAATTTCAGTTTATGAAGATCGCATTAAACCCAGAAAAACTCAAAGAAATGCATCCAGACTTTCCTGAAAAATGGGGGAAAGAATGGGAGGAATTTTTAATTAAAAATCCAATCCAAATGCCACAATCAGAGCAATCACAAAAACAACATGAGGCAAGAAAATCAAAAGAAGATTTTGAAAAAATTCAAGCAAATATCATGGATGCAAATAATTATCTCAGAGAAATAAAGTTTGAAGGTATTGTAGATGATAAATTAGAACAAATTCATTATGATAAATGGCCATTAATTTCTACATTTTACAGTAGATTTTTCCCAGCTAAAATTGGAGTGATTACACTTGCAGAAATGATGAGAGAACAAAAATCACCAATAATTAATTTTGAAGAGTTTAGAATTAAAGCATATGATATTGCAGAAGAGATTGCAAGAAAAATGATTCCTTTTGAAACAGAAAAGGGAAAGAAAAGATCACAGAAAAAATCTACAGGATTGCCAAAGCCATATGATTTAGATGAAGTGACAGGATTGCAATCCATTAAAGAACAAAGATACAAGGATAGATACTTTGGGAAAGTTACAAAAAGTAAGGAATCAAATGAAATTAATTTAGATGGGTTACTATCTACACTGGGACTAGTCAAAGTCTTTTCAAAAAATAAAGATACTACAATTACATTAACTGAAAATGGTAAAAAGTTTTGTCTCTTTGAGAATCCTGTATTTGGTGGCAAGGTAGATGAATCATTATCAAAAGATGAAAGTGAATTTATTACAACTAACTGTATTCCTCAAAGACCAGTACAACATCAAATTGTAAAAAGAGTCATCAAGATAGTTTCAGAAACTGATTTTAACAAAACTCCAGATATGGCAGATGATTTAGATGAAGTTTGTCGTATGGCAATACAAGATATGGCAGATTCAAATAAACTTGGAGAGTATGCTGAAAAAATTCAAAGAGATGTGTTGGATAAATCAAAAGAAATTTTAAAATCAAATAAAATAATTGATGGTAAAATTCTAGACGTTAAAGATGATGAAAAAGAAGTCAGAAATTTAAAAAAGATGAAAAAACAAACGCCTGTTGAATCAATTAGAATTGCCACCATGGGAAGACTAGCTGAATTAGGCGTGGTTCATTGGCATATCAATGAGGGTGGCAGGTCAGAATATACCATCGAGGATAAAAAACTCGCAGAATCTATCTCAAAATAATAATCTAGTAAGCCCTATTCTTACAAGCTAACTAGTCATGAAATAGTCCACACAGCATTTTTCTACAATTATTTGATTTTTTTAATTAATGGTTTATGATGATAATAAGGGTCACAAATACGAAAAGAAAGTTGCAGAAATAATGAAAGAAAAACAGGTTCAATTATCAAAAGAACCTGCAGGATCAACTGGAGATATAGATTTAGAATTTCTACATGATTCTAAAAAATTTAGTATGGAGATGAAAGAAAATGCAGTGGGTCCGGATTGGGGTCAAGTCGGACTTCGATATGAAAATGATTCATGGAAATGGTCATCATCAAAAAAACGTAAAGATATTATCAAAATATATGATAAATTAGAATTAGATGGAATAGAAGGAGTACTAAATTTTCTTAATAAAAAATTCATACCAAATAAAGGAAGAGTAGAAAAAATTACAAAAAAAGAACATGATGAAGATTTTTCAAAATTAGATAATTATTTTGAGATAAATTCTAGTGCGCTAGAAAAATTCTACGAAGACATAGATTATTTACAAGTAGGAAATGGTTATGGGTTTTATCATATTAATTCGGATGTTGCCAAACTAGGCACAGAGAAAATTATTGCAAAATTCAAACTTCGACTCAGAGTAAAACCAATACATAATCATCATAACAGATGTCCAAAATGTGAAGGACGGTATCAGGGCTCTTATAAAAAATGTAAAACATGTGGATTAAAACTCAGTACAGATAGTTCTCAAAAATGTCCCGATTGTGGAGAAGGAGTACAGTATTCTAATTTTATTCATGTTTATGATAATTATGGTTTTTTTGCAGTTTTAAAATGTAAATCCATCTCAAAAAAATCTAAACTAAATATTGAAACATTTGAAGGACAAAAATTTCCACCAATAATTAATTAAAATCAAGCAAACTTTGTGATGGGCAACAAGTCTCGAGTAAGATCTTTTTCATAACTAAATGCATTTTGTCTAATTACTTGGGACTCTAGTGTAGTGGCTTTCTTTTTTGTCTTTAAACTTTTTAAAATTGCCTTACCAATTGCCTTACCAAGTAATGGAGGTACTGCATTTCCAATTTGTCTCCACTGCTGAGCTATACTTCCAACAAATTTGTAATTATTTGGAAAACTCTGAATTGCTGCAGCCTCCCTGCACGTAAGATATCTTGTCTCTGTAGGATGAAAGTATGTGTGTCTGCTAGTCATGATAGTTGGGGCAACTTCATCTCTGCCTAGTCTATGGTATTGCTCTTCGCGTAATCTCCCCTCGCCAATTGTATCCCAATCAACTCCCAACCATAATTTTTTTGGAAGATATGCTCGTTCATCTTCTTTGTATCTAATGCCTTTTCCTTCTGGAACTTTTTCCACTCTATTTCTAATTAATTCTTTAGAGATTTTTGCAGCTTCAACATCATGATTGAGTATTTCACCATTTTTAATTTTCATATTTCCTATTGCATAACCTATAGTTACAAGTGGTTTTAATTTTTCAGATTTACCATGTGTTGGTATTGGAAATTCAGTTGCATATCCAATTCTATTCCCAATGAAAATAGTTCTTCTTCTTTTTTGAGGAACTCCATAATTTTCAGCAGACATTACTCTAACGTGCATTACATATCCAATTTTACGGAATTCTTTTAAAACACCTTTTAAAATTTTCTCATTTTTTTTTCCCAATAATCCCGTAACATTTTCCATCAAAACAAATTCAGGTTTTATTGTTTTAACGATTCTAACAAATTGTAGAAATAGAAAATTTCTCGGATCATCTGGAATTCCTTCTCCAACAGTTGACATTCCTTGACATGGTGGTCCCCCACACACAAGGGATATTTTCTTTCCATCAAGCATTTTTTTTAAAACTGAATCTTTTAATTTTGAAACATCATCAACGTAGGTTGAAACATTTTTATGATTTTCAG
>Ga0233434_1001399_pt1 | contig 23742 bp, 20 predicted proteins | sample SI_122_August201_4_FD_182738 | JGI IMG/M metagenome (GOLD analysis project Ga0233434, IMG submission 182738) | Seawater microbial communities from Saanich Inlet, British Columbia, Canada - SI_122_August2016_120_MG | ecosystem: Environmental > Aquatic > Marine > Inlet | place: Canada: British... | reverse complement strand
TGCCATGACGGCGAGGAAAATGACCCATGGGCCATGCCGTTTGAGTCGTCGGCGAATACCCTCTACCCGCGGTTCGGAGAAACGGCGCAGCGCGACACGACCGCTGCGCCGCCCCACGTAGTACAATGCCAGACATCCTGCTGTGGAGCCGACCGCGGCGATCGCGACAAGGACAGCAACCGTCGTCGCATGATCGACAACGGAAGATTGCAGAACCAGGAGCACATCCGGACCACCACCAGTAGGAATCCCCGCCGAATCTGCTACCGAAAGCAGGAATAGTCCGACGGGGCCAGCCGACTGCGCCAGCAGCTGAATCCACTCGATGAACTCCATGGGCGACACTATGGGTAGAACGAGAAAAGCCCCCGGGCATCCCCGGAGGCTTCTCTATAAGAAAAGGTCATTCGATCGCGCGTCGCGCTCAGGCGCCCGCGGCCTCTGATGGACATGCGGCAGCTTTGTCTACGGGGCACGTAGCAGCAGCTTGCTCATCAAGAGGGCATACGCTGGGGCATTCCTGGCCATTGTCGTTGGCAACACTGGCATACAATTCGGTGACGCCGAACCCTAGACCAATAGCCAGGGCGAGACCGAAGAACGCGGCAGCGATGGATTTGCGAATACTGGTCATTCAATTGCTCCTTATGCAGGCGAGTTAACACGATTATGGCGGATCCTTGGCGAAAGGTCAAGGGTGACCTGGTCATCAAGGGTGATGTGGTTGACCCAATTCGTGCCGCGCCTTGTTCCACCAGGGCACTGTTGATGTTTTGGCAGGGGATGGTGGCGTGATTCGCCAGATCTATGATCGCTCGAGGCTGGCGTTGGCGAGGATGAGGCAATTACGTTGTGAGGTCCGCTGTTCCAACACTGCAGGAGAGACACGTTGATCGATACGAACCGCCTCACTGATACTGACCTGGCTCGCTTCGTCGAGGATGGCCACCTCGTGGTGCGTACGACCTTGCCCCGTGAGTTCCATGCCAGTCTGTATTCGAAAATTGACGATGTCTTCGACAAGGAAGGCAATCCAGGCAACAACATTCTGCCACGCGTGCCGGAAATCGCCAAGGTCTATGACGATCCCGCCGTTCGCGGTGCACTGGGACGACTTCTCGGTCCGGACTACGTAATGAATCCGCATCGAGCGACGCATCTGAATCCACCGGGGAGCAAGGGACAATCATGGCACAAGGACTGCTATGTGTACGATCACAACCTTCGCCATCCCCGTTTTCGGTGGGTCATGGCGTTCTACTATCCCCAGGATGTAACCAGCGACATGGGGCCCACGGGGGTCATGCCGGGGCAGCAGTGGTTTCAGGATATCTCGGATCCCGATCCGTCGAAGGCGACAGAAGGGGCTGAGCCATTGATCGGCGAGGCGGGCACCGTGTCCATCGTGCATTTCGACTGCTGGCATCGCGCCATGGCCAACACCTCTGGCCGCAAGCGCTACATGCTCAAGTTTCAGTTCGCTCGCACCCGTGAGCCGGAGCAGGTGCAGTCAGCCACTGCCTCGTGGCAGCAAGAATCGGCTGTCTGTAATGACGTATGGTCGTGGTTACACGGCACAACCCCGAAGCCTGAAAACAACGGTTTGCCCGCCGGCCCCCTGGTCGAGGATCTGCAGTCTCCCGATTCACAGACCAGACGCAAGGCGGCAGCGGCTCTGGCAGGAAGCGGGGCGGCAGGAGACGCAATCGAAGCACTCGAAGCGGCACTCAACGACGGCGACGAGTCCGTTCGGTTACACGCGGCCTATGCCCTGGCGACAGCAGGAGACCGAGGCGTAAAGACGCTCATCCAGCATTTACGAGATGATGCGATGGCTGCTGAAGAGCGGGCACTGGCGAAGACGGCAGACAACGCCCACGGGACCAATCCCACGGCGCAAGTAGCTGCTCAGGCATTGGGTGTCGCCCCTGATGCCATTGGCCCTCTCGCCGCCTTGCTGACTGACAAACACTGGCTTGTCCGCGCCAGCGCTGCCGACGCGCTCGGAAATCGCCCCATCGAAGCCGAGCAGGTGATGGAGGAACTGACAACGGCAGCCGACGATGAGCATTGGTGGGTTCGCCGAAATGCGATTGAGGCGCTGGGACGCAGCAGGAAGTTGAATGATCGTGCGCGCATCAAAGTGTCGGCCTGCTTACGCGACGAGGACTACCGGGTACGTCGAAACGCGGCGATGGCCATGCGCCAATCTCCCGAGGCGGTCGCTGATACCATCGACGGACTCGCAGGGATGTTGACCGATGAGAATCGCTACAATCGGTTCTACGCGGTGGACGCCCTCAAACAACTTGGCCCCTCAAACGATGCTGCGCAGACTCTGTTGATCGACTACCTGTTCACCGCCCGCTGGTGTGCGTTGACCAACAGCGAGAGTACTTTCTGAGGGGAGGGGCTACGGTCGGGTGTCCTTGATGGCCTGACGCAACGCCGTTCTGCATGCGGTGGGACGGACTGCGTCGACGCGGATGCGGTGGCACTGGTTGAAGCGAGCAAATGACCACAGTTCGGCTGCCAGTTTCGGTAGCAAACGATCCATCTGCTTCGCCGCCAGGTCAGGCTCGAAGGTCATTCTTCGCAGAGCGAGGGATTCTTTTTTGCGCTCAGCCTTTGCGTCAAGACGGCCGACGAATCGGTTCCCCCATAATACGGGCAGGCAGAAGTAGCCGAATTCTCGCTTTGGCGCCGGTACGTAACACTCGATGGTGTAGTCGAATTCGAACAAGCGTTGGACCCAGGGGCGCCTGATCACAAGGTTGTCGAAGGGGGACAGCAGGTGTACCGACTGCGGTCGCGCTGATGCAGCCAGTTGTTCGAGACTGTCGGTGCGAACATAGAGAGGCGGCCCGTCGTCGCCTCGAACGCGGACTTCGGTCACGGCGCCTTGCTCAAGGCTCTGCTGCAACGTGATACGCAGCGATTCCGGATTTCGATTCCACACGCGTAGCTGCGCGACCCCTGCCACGCCGTGATGGCTGAGGGCACGATCCAGGGCCCAGACAGCTCGCTCCTGCTGGGTTGGCAGCGTCGTATCAACATGGCCTGGCAGGACTCGATCTGTCAGATCATAGAAGCGCTGAAATCCCTGACGCTTACTGATCATCAACTCGCCACTACTCAACAGTATCTCCAGAGCCCCCTTGGCGGGTTTCCAGTCCCACCAGGGGCCCCGCTTGCCACGATCATCCGCGAAGTCAGCAGCCCGAAGTGGGCCTTCGGCGCTGATTCGATCCCGCACGTGATGGACGATCTGCTTGTTTGCTGTGACCCATTCGATCGTTCGTTGGCTGGCTGCATGCGACCGCATGGCATGGAGGTAGAAACGATAGTCTGATGTGGGAATAAAGGAGGCTGCATGGCTCCAGCCCTCGAAAACTCGCCGATCGACTGCCAGGACGTGGTCAAGGTCATCTTCGGCATAGTCGCGCTGGCGGCTCCACAGGATGTGATGGTGGGCGCGGGCGACGACGGCAATCGTGTCGATCTGCACATAGCCAAGCCGCTCGCAGATGGCGGCGGTGCCGTCCGGGCCGTGGGGCGGGCTGAATGATCCGTCGAGACCCTGAGCTGCCAGCGCGAGGCGTCTGGCCTGCGTTGCGGAAATAGCGGGCACAGGGCTCAACTGCTTGCCTCTCGATCGTATCTCTCAAAGGTGCGCTGTGCCGTGGCGAAGTCAGCATCAAAGGCGAGCAAGTCTCGCGTCGAGTCCAGGGAGAATTCGCGATCTTCATAACAACTACGCCATAGCAGTGATGACATCTGGTAGGTCAATTCAGCGAAACGCGCATTCGGAAAAGCCGTCGACGTCATGAGGTCACCACGTGCAGTAGACAGCCATTCGACATAAGTCTGCAGCACGCCGACGTAGGAACTGCCTCGTGCATCAACACCCTGGTCGACGCCGTCGATACGTAGGCTCTTGGCGCCTTCGAGATAGTCGACTTCAATCTGCCAGTTTCGTCCATCTCCGACACCGCACAGGGTCCGCAGCTTGGTAGAAGGTGCACCCGCCTTGAAGTCTGTCCAACCACTGATCGTCGTGGCACCAAGATGCCAATCGAAGAGGGTTTTGCCATCGACGACCGTATCGTAGTCCTGAGGGTTAGGGGGAGCGTAGGGCTCAGCTTGGCCCCGGATTCGGAGTCCCTGATTCAGGACAGTCTCCGGATCTGAGTGTAGCTGACCCAACAGGTAGAGAACGAAAGCGAAGCAGTGGACGGTCTCCTGATACTGAATGTGGACCATCATTTTCTGATTGCGTGGGTTGTCAGGATCTTCACGATCTTTCGATCGCTCAATAGCAATCGAATCTACCTGGACATCTCTGAATTGCCTGAGAAAATCAAGGATGCGCGTCGTGATGGGGTCGTAGACTTCGGGAAAGTCGAAGAGCAGGATCGGCGCAGGAGTTGCAGTGCTGGCACGCAATTGCGCCAGCAGTCCGGCACAGTCGTGCGGGCTTTGGGGCGACGCCATGGGTTTTTCATTAAGGATGGCGACGCCATCGCGTGCCAACAGATGCTGCAGGGCAAGATTTCGGGCATCCGGATGCAGGGCCAGATGAAACAGATCAGGCCGCAGGTCGAGAAACTCCTCCTGCGTCGCGACACAGTCGATCCCATCCAGACATACATCATCTGGCACAGGAGCCGGGTCGTATACCGACAGTTGCCAGTTGAGTGTCTGTGCCGCTTCCACGAACTTGCGGCCGATGTAACCCCAAGCGCCAGCGATGGCCAGATGCATCGGTGGATTCATTGGCGAATCTGATGTATTTCTCATATCGAAAACAACGGTCCTTGTCACGACGAGCGCCACGACCCTGCTGAAGATCATACTATTGCAGGTTCATCTACGAGTCATCCCCCCTAATGATCCATGTTGGAGGCTTTAAATGCGCCATCCTCGCCGTCTAATCTGGTTTTGCCATACGGAGCAAGTCGCTGCGAATCCCGAGCAATTGGTTCAGCTGCGTGACGAAATCGGTCTGACGACGATCATGCCTGAAAGTCCGATCTGCCACACATCAGGTTTCCGCGCCAGCAACGACCTGGTTGCCCGCGGGCCTTTCCAGGATTGGCGCGATCGTGTCGAACTCTGGCCAAAGGCTGCGGAAGGGATCTATCCCCCCGTTGCCGGCGTCATCGGCGGCTTCGATGACGCCGCCTTGCTGAAGGTGATCGACGCGGCCGTGTCGGCAGGGATCGAGGTATGGGGGCACATCGGGTTGTGGAGCTACGGTGGAGATGTGTATCCCGAACATGCGCTCGAGACGATTGATGGGGATGCCCTCGATCCCGACTTCAAACGTTGGGGGATTGGACTGTGTCCGAGTCGAGAGTCCATCAATGGCTGGACTGCCGATGGCCTTGAAGATATCGCTCGACGCTACGAACTCGACGGTTTCTGCGTCGACCATGCACGGTATCCACAACCTGCCAGTGTGTCTGCCCTGGCTGCCTGTGGCTGTAGTCATTGCAAGGCGGCCGGCGAGGCCCTCGGTTTCGACGTGCCCGGACTGCACCAGAGCTTGCGCGACAGTGCCAGTGCTCTGCAGGGCGTCACGCAAGACGCTCTGCGGCAACTAACTGCGACCCCACTACCACCAGATCAACTATTGGACGCCTTAGGGGTGCCCCGGCAGGTAACAGATTGGTTCCGGCTGCGCTCCGCCTTGTTGGCGAATCAGATGCGGCGCTTTCGTCAACGCATTCAGGAAGTCGATTCTTCCATGATCTTTGGCAGCGACGTCTTTGCTCCATCCATCAGTCTACTCGGAGGAAATGACCTGCGAGGCTGGGAGTCGGCGACGGATTATATCACCGGTGGCAGCTCTTCAGGGGGCGTCGTCGGTTGGGCAACGGCATCAACAAATGCTGCCTTCGAATGGAGTCGCGCCCTGGCGGCGGTTTCCCAGCCAGGCGAGCAGGAATGGCTTGAGGCTGCTCTACAGGTTCTCGGTGTTGCTGACTTGCCCATACCGCGAGACATGGCGGCACTCGAAGGCGGACGTGATCTACCTATCGAGGCGCTATATGAACGCGAGGTCGAGGAGCTGACCAAACAGACGACAGGCCAAGTTCCACTTTATCCGCCCGTTTCTGCCGGAGGTGATCCAGAGCGAACACGGCGCCTGTGCAGAGCCATTGTCGCCCATGGTGGACACGGCGCGATGATGACCCTGTCTCCCGATCAGCCAGAGACACTGCAAGCTATCGTCGAGGGATTCGCGGAATTGTAACGAGCTGGTGACAGGGCTGTCACGTTCAACTGCAGGCCGGGTCTTTTTTGTCAGTGCAACTCACTACTCGTTTTTCAGCAGGACCATTTGACAGACACAGCGCCGACACCCACACCCGCTCAGCCAACACCAGCGCAAACGGCAGCACTCGTAACTGCGGCACGTGGTGGAGACGAGGCAGCATTCACGCGGCTCGTAGACAATCACAAGGAGGCCGTGTTCGCGATCGCTATGGGGCGTCTGGGTGACTTCGATGCAGCACGTGATGTCGCACAGGAGTCATTCGTCCGGGCCTTCGTCGGCCTCGGTGGCCTTCAAGAACCCGAGAGATTCTCCGGCTGGCTGCGCACGATTGTCGAAAATCGCTGTCGAAGCTGGATCGACCGACGCCAGAGGCAGCCACCGCGAGAGGTTTTCGACTCAACGGCTCCTCATTTGGCGGCGCCGGACTCTCCCGACCGTGATCTGGAACGGGCCGAACGTCGGCGGGTAGTAAGGGACGCAATCGAACGGCTCGCGCCTGATACGCGAGAGACCGTCGTCCTCCACTATCTGGAGGGCGTATCCACTCCACAACTGGCGACGTTGCTTGGCATCTCCGAACCTGCCGTGCGCCAGCGTCTGCGACGCGGACGCGAACAGATGCGAAACGAGGTAACCCACATGATCGATGAAACCCTACGTGAAGAATCTCCTGGAGATGAGTTCACAAGTGAGGTGGAGGCCCTACTCGTAAGAAGCCGTGGTCAATTCGGCAAGATTCACTATCGCGATGCCGTGGCAGATCTTGAGCGTGCCATCCATTTGCAGCCAGCAGATCCCGCACTGGCAATGCTGCTGGCCGACGCATACACCTTTGCACGATCACCTCAGGACCTTGCGGAGCACCCGCGTGATGCCGAACGGGCCATTGCCATCCTCGACGAGGCACAGGCGGCTGCTGCCGTTGAATCAGATCGGCTCGTACTGCGACTCAAGATGGCCTCTCTACAGGCGACTCTGGCATTCTCTGACGAGAGTGGTGGCAATATGCTGGCCGTTTTGCAGCAGAACAGGGAGTTGCTGACACAAGCGGCGGGAACACCCGTCGAACCGATCGCACAGATGGAACTGGCACGTCGTTCCATTTTCTCTGGACAGCCCGATGCAGCTGTGTCCCTCTACGGCAAGTTGGATGCCGTCACAGGTTGGAATTCTCTGGTCCTGTCGGAGACTGGCCTTGCACACGCTGCGGGTGGTGACGAAAAGAGGGCGATCAAGTCTTTCGAAAGGGCGATCACGTCGACGACGGCCGAAACGATGGAAGCACTCAATGCGGCCTTCCGTCAAGCGCTGGGAGAGCGCTATTGGTCTTTCTGGACGGCCGTCGAAACACTAGAGATTCGACAGTGTCAGAACCATGCCTGGCTCGCCGGACTGCGTACCCGAAGAGGCGATGCCGAACGGGGCCGAGCTCATCTGCGCAGTGCCATTGAGTTTCTCAATAGTGATCAGATGAGTCATATGAGATCGATTCTGGCTCCGGAAATGGTCAATCGCTTTGATCAAATGTTCCCGGAACTTGGCGATGCGCCTGAGTTGATCGAGTTGCGCAACGAGTTGCAGCAGAACGACGAATAGGCTTCCTCGCGTAGGTGGCGATATCGAAGCCCATATCGACCGTCTCGGGCTGGTCTCACACACGTCATATCGGCTGTGGTGCCACCACGCGGCTTCTCGACTGCATTAAGCAAGAGCGGGAGCGCCTCAGTCGCCTCAATTGAGCTGACGCCTGCTCCCACCCTTGCATGCTTCCGGGCTGTACCATACGTATGTAGGATTATTGATCCCGTGTTCCTTCGCGTGCAGATCTTGTCCTCTATCGTAGCCCGGAAACCGGATGACAGACCCTCCCCCCAATCCCCTATGGCTCGTTTCGTCGCTCAGGACGGCGGAGGATTTCCCTGCAGCCGTTGACGCCCTGTGTGAAATGCTACGACGCGACGGCTGTCCGGCGGCCGTCCTTTCCGCCTATCTATTCGATCGCGGCGATACGAAAGCGGACCACTACTATCTACTGCCGCGTCCCACAGGTTTCGAGGCGGTGTCTCTCGCCAATGACAGCGTCGAAGGGCAGGCGCATTCCACGTCGACGTCGATCAGCACTCACATAGAGGATCGTCCATGTCTCGTGGAGCCAACGCCTCGAGGTGTGATCAAGGTACTCGGCGAGGAGGGGACCTCTTTCGACGCTACGGCCCTCGATGCGTTGTCGCATCTGGCTCCTCACTTTGAGGCCCTCTGTGTCAGATTCCAAGACCTGTGTCGTCTGGAAATCCTGCAGACACAGAACGCGCAGGTAGATGACGCCATGCTCGCTCTCTACGACAACAGTTTCGATCTGTCGGGGGCGACCCAGTTCGAGGTGGCACGAAAGGTCATTGATCTGGTCTGCAGCCGCATGGATCTGGATCGTGCGGGAGTTTTCCTGCGCGATGGTGACCTGTTGCGCGGTGCCTGGGGTATGGATGATGTCGGCGAAGTCGTCTCCATCACATCAACCGTTTTCGAAGTATTTCCACCAAATGAAGATCGGCTGACCGAAGCAGCCAGGATTGCTCGCGGCGATCTGCCCTTCTTTCTTACGCAAGATCTCGATGGCGAGGGACGCGAGAGTATCGAGGGTGACATCGGTGCCAGTGCCACGGTGCCCATGAGAATTGGCGACCGGATCGTGGGTGTGCTTGCAGTGGACACTTACTACTCGCGCCGACCAATACGTGTCGAGCAACTTGCGCCATTGCGAATACTCGCCAACCAGGCTGCAGTGGCGATCGAAAATGCGCGACTCTACCAGCAGCTGGAAGAAGCGCGGGAGGACCTGGAGACGCGCATTCTCGAACGCACTGCGGAGCTGGCGCAGGCCAACGATGACAAGGACGTGCTGCTTCAAGAGGTCTACCATCGGACAAAAAACAATCTGCAACTCGTGATCAGCCTGCTGAATCTGCAGAGCAATCAAATAGTGGATGAGCAAGCCCATACTGCCCTCCAGGATTGTGCATCGAGAGTGCAATCCATGGCCATGATCCATGAAGAGCTCTATGCCGGCGGTGATCTGCGGGCGATCGATTTCGGCCAACAGATACACAAACTGGTATCGATCCTCTTCAAGTCATACGGGGTGGCCCCTGGTAGCATCAAACTACACCTGGATGCCGACTATCTGCACCTGGCGTTGGATACTGCGATTCCACTGAGTCTCATCGTCAATGAACTGGTAACCAATAGCCTGAAGTATGCATTCGGGGCGCAACGGGTGGGTTCGCTGCACATTCGTCTGCAGATATCCGAGGAGGATGTCGAATTGGAGATCAGCGATGACGGTGTCGGACTACCAAAGGATCTCGATTTCGCCACGGCCCCTACACTCGGGCTACAGTTGGTGGCAGATCTCGTGGGCCAACTACGTGGTCAACTGGAAATTGAAGGACGTGGAGGTATGGGCACCGGTTACCGGATCCGTCTGCCCGGACTCGCAAAGGGGACAGGACGATGATGACGTGTGATGAGGCCCTGGCTGCGTTGAATGTGACGCCCGATCTACTCAGCGATCAGGAGCGAGACTTCCTGGACGCTCAGGGCTACTTACCTCTGCCAGGCGTTCTTAGCGATGCCCTGGTGCGGGATCTGCGACAACGTTTCGACGAACTGGTCGCGGAAGAGGGAGAGACGGCGGGCACGGAGGTTCACCAGGAGGCTGGCACAAATCGCTTGTCGAATCTGGTGAACAAAGGAGATATCTTCGAGATCTGTTTTACCCATCCACGCGTGCTTGCAGCAATCAGCCACGTGTTGGGCTCTGAGCTTCGTCTCTCGTCCCTCAATGGTCGGGCCGCCTTGCCGGGGCATGGTCTCCAGGGACTTCACGCAGATTGGGGAACCGCCGTCGACCCTGGAGACTACTACGTCTGCAACAGCATCTGGTTGCTCAGCGATTTCACCGAGGAAAATGGCGCAACACGTGTTGTCCCCGGTTCAAATCGGTCGGGCCAGCATCCCAAGGATGCGCTCGAGGATGCGACGGCACCCCATCCAGATCAGGTGGTGCTGACGGCGAAGGCAGGAACCGTTGTCATCTTCAATTCGCACACCTGGCATGGTGGCACTCTCAATCGCACCGATGAACCCCGATACGGACTGCATTCCTACTTCACTCGTCGTGATCAGAAGCAGCAGACCGATCAACGTGCGCTGCTGTCAGAGGAAACCAAGGCACGCCTCAGTGAGGCTGGCCGTGTCATTGTCGACGTGTGAATCAACGCCAGGAAAGAGTCGGGGACAGATATGAATTCTCAGTCGGTGCGCCACCTGGGCCTGGTGACGTTCATGGGTTTGATGGGATGTGCGACGACCACTGCTTCCTCTTTTGGAATAGATTCGCCGGCGCAACGGCGACTTGATCTGTTGCAGCTCGAGCCTGCAGAGACCTCCAGTCAGACGCAGCTCGTAGAAGCTCTCAGCGACACGGATGTTCTCGTAAGACGGACGGCTGCCCGCCGCCTCGCCCAGGCTCCTACGACGCCCAGTGACGTGCTGGCACAAACCCTCGACAACGAAGACGTACTCGTCAGACGGACGGGACTCGCGGCGATTTTTCGCCGAGGGGGCAATGGCGTGCTGGACGCTGCCGAGAGGGCCTTGGTTGACCCCAGTGTATTGGTCCGACTCGCTGCCGTACAATATCTCGCAGCAGCTCGACCACACAGCGAGCGAGTTCTGAGTCTGTTGCATCAGGCGGGTGCCGACAGGGACGACAAGATTCGCGAGATCGCTACACGCGCTACGTGGCCATTCTATCGATTGTCCACGTCGATTCGGGACCAACAGATGACGGATGTCGACCTGAAGGTTACGGAGGCAATTCCCTTGCCCGTCGATGGCTGGCATTTTCAAATGGATCCACTGCGACAGGGGCACCGTCTCAATTGGTATGATCCGCTCTTTGATGATGAAGGCTGGGATGTCATCGCCATCGAACAGGTCTGGCAGGAAGCGGGCTACGACTACACCGGTGTCAGTTGGTATCGAAACACCATCGACCTGCCGCAGAAGCCGGATCATCGAGGCGTAGATCTAGCCTTCGGCGGCGTGGACGAGTCAACGTGGGTCTGGGTTAACGGTGAATACGTCGGGGACCACGATATCGGCCCAGCGGGTTGGAACGTGTCGTTCCGGCTGGATGTGACGCCGTTTTTGCGCTGGGGCGAACCGAATCAGATCACTGTCCGGGCCATGAATACGGCCCACGCAGGGGGAATCTGGCGCCCTGTCTCGATCGAGGTGCTCAAGTGACTGGCCGACGAAACAGTCAACTCAGTTTCGCATGTGCCATCATCCTGTGTCTGGCGACGAGTCTCAGCGCCCAGGAATCTACTGGGCCGGAACAGGAAAGACCGATTGTCATCGAGTCCGGGGGCGCGCGACGTGTGTTCGTACGCATGGAAGATCCTGCTCAGACATCGGTGACACTGCACAATGTTGCCGATGTCTCTGTGTCGAAACTCTCGGCAACCATTGAGATTCAGGGACGCCAGAGGATTGTTGAACTAGACGAGTTGGCCGCTGGCTCGCACCATACCATCAGTATTTCAGTCGATACTCAGCAGCGACCGGGGGATTATCTACTGCTGGTAGGTGTGCAGGCGCAGTATGACACCCAAACGACACGAACCTCCTTTGAGCGCGAGCTGACGATCGTTCCACGAAGGATCCCGCGCATGCCGGTGCTGATGTGGGGTGGCGGTGATGCGGAAACCCTGGCGGCCATCGGCTTCACCCACAAGCTGATCTGGTTGCATGACTATCGACAGATCTGGGACGCGGGGGAACCAACAACCTCTGTGTCTGACGAGGCCTATGCGAGCAACGTGGAGATGCTCGATGACCTGGTCGCCAAGGGACTCGGCGGCGCCGTGTATTTGTATCCTGGCCGCTGGGTTATGCGCGATGATGAACTGGCAATGACCTATGGGCGCGTCGAGCGTGCTGGCGAGAGTCATGGATCGGCAGGGCCTGCCATCGATCGCAGCAATGTGTGCGCCAATTTCTCCGAAGTTCGTGATTTTGGCTACAACGTTGGCGCCTCCGTGGCCCGCACGTTCGGCGATCATCCCGGCCTGCAGGCCTCTCTCGTGCATTCAGAAATCCGCGATGCGACGCAGTTGTGTTTCCATGAGCACGATGTGGAGAGCTACGCCCAGGCGACGGGAGCTCAGATCCCAGCAACGGCCCAAAGCAAGAGTGGGGTTCGTTACGATGCGATTGCGTCATTTCCTTCTGATCGTGTTGTCGCCGATGACAACCCACTGCTGAAATACTACCAATGGTTCTGGCGTGAAGGGGACGGTTGGAATGGTCTGCACACGCGCGTCCACGAGGGGCTCAAGTCAACGGGCCGTGACGATCTGTGGACGTTCTTTGATCCCGCCGTTCGCGTGCCAAGCATCTGGGGCAGTGGCGGGCAGGTCGATGTCGTGTCGCAATGGACGTATTCCTATCCCGATCCAATCAAGATTGGCCAGGCGGCGGATGAATTATTCGCCATGGCGGCAGGGAATCCAGGCCAGCAGGTCATGAAGATGACCCAGGTGATCTGGTATCGTTCACAGACGGCGCCGGATCTCCCTGAACACGAGGCTGACTACACTGACTGGGAACAGGAATTGCCCGACGCGCGCTTCATCACGATTGCACCCGATCACATGCGCGAGGCTTTCTGGAGTAAGTTGTCACGCCCTATTAAGGGCATCATGTACCATGGCTGGGGATCACTGGTCGGGGCTGAACACGGTTCGTATCGCTATACCAACCCACAGACCCGTGAGGTTCTGAGCGAACTGACGAGAGATGTCATACGTCCACTTGGGCCCACCTTGTTGCAGGTGCCTGATCGTGTCGCACGCGTGGGACTATTGGAGAGCTTCGCCTCGCAGATCTTCGCCAATCGCGGCACCCATGGCTGGAGTGGGACATGGGAGGCCGACATGCACCTCATATTGCAGTGGGCACAGTTGCAGCCGAAGATTCTGTATGAGGAGCAAATCTTATTGGATGGACTCGATGGCCTGGACGTGCTGGTCCTGCCATCATGCGACGTCTTGACCGAATCTGTTGCGACGGCGATTGCTGCTTTTCAGAGTCGAGGTGGAATCCTCGTGGCGGACGAGAACCTCGCCCCACGCCTGATTCCTGATATTCTGGTCGAGAGTCGTCGTCGAGGTGGTCGACCGGATCAGGACAAAGCGGCATTGCAGGCAAAGGCGCTTGAGTTGCGTGCACAGCTGGATCCCTATTTCGAACGCTATGGAGAATCTGACAATTCAGAGGTCGTTGTTCGGTTTCGCCAGGCTGGCACAAGTGATTATCTGTTTGCCCTCAACGACCATCGAACCTACGGCGACTATGTTGGCCATCACGGCCGTGTGATGGAGAAAGGGCTGCCCTCTGCGGCGCAATTCACAGTGCGTCGCGCGCATGGCGCTGTCTATGATCTGGTCACGAACAAGGGGGTCGATACACAGCTGACCGATGACGGTATCTCTTTTGGCAGTAGCTTTGGCCCCGGTGATGGCGCTGTGTTTCTCATCATAGATGAGCCGATCGAAGGTGTCATTCTCGAAGCCCCCTCGTCGGCTCGACGCGGTGAGTCGCTGACGATGCTTGTCCGTATCAAGGATGTGACCGGTCGCAACGTAGATGCCGTCGTTCCTGTGGAGGTTGAGGTCTTTGATGCACGCGGGAAACGAGCTGAATTCAGCGGCTACTACGGGGCAGCCGACGGCTTGCTGGAGATCGAGATCGACCTGGCGACGAACGATGAGGTTGGTGAATGGACCTTGTCGGTGCGAGAGTTGGCCTCAGGCCAGATCGCAACACGCGCCCTGACTGTCGATCCTTGATCTGTCTACTGTGAGAGCTTCCGTCTATATAGCAACCAGCTACGACGGTTTTATTGCCCGTCCAAATGGAGATCTTGACTGGTTGCCCGGAGCTGAGGCCAGCGAGTCAGATGGCAGTGGTGCAGATGGCGACGGTGAAGATTACGGCTATGCCGCATTCATCGCCTCTGTTGATCATCTTGTAATGGGACGGAACTCCTTCGAGAAGATTCTGAGTTTCGGTGGCGACTGGCCCTACCAGATCCCGGTAATCGTATTGACGTCAAAGGGCATCGAAATTCCATCTTCTATGCAGGATCGTGTCGAAGTGATGTTCGCCGAGCCCACTCAAGTCGTCGAGACCCTCGCTCAACGTGGTGCCAAGCACCTCTACATTGACGGCGGGCTGACGATCCAGCGCTTTCTGCGAGCTGGAATCATCGACCGACTCATCATATCGCGTGTGCCCGTTCTGCTCGGACAGGGAATTCCCCTTTTTGGTGAACTCTCCACCGACATCCAGCTCAAGCACATAGAGACACGAAGCTACGAAAGCGGTGTGGTGCAGAGTGAGTTCAACGTGCTGTAGGTATGTGTACCTGTCGGCCCCGCGGCTGGCTTGATCCGAGAGGAATGAATGCAGGACTTTACCGACCGAGTCGCCGTCGTCACAGGCGCGGCAAAGGGAATCGGCCGTGCCCTGGCGGCACGTTGTGTCACCGAAGAGATGCACGTGATCATGGCCGACATCGATGCGGCGGTTCTCGATGAAGCGGCAGTGCAACTGCGCCGTCAGGGCTCAGCCCAGATCACAACGGCCGTTATCGATGTAACGGATCCAGACTCCGTGCAGCAGTTGGCAGGTTTGGCGCAAGACTTGGACCAGGATATCGCCCTGCTGTTCAACAATGCAGGTGTAGCCACCGCTGGGGATCTGGGTCAGCTATGGCATTCAGCTGTCGCTGACTGGCACAAGATTATCGACGTGAATCTGTGGGGCGTCATCAACGGTTGTATGAGTTTTCTACCGGTTCTAATGAGCCAGACGAGGTCGAGTCGGATCGTGAATACGGCCTCGATTTCTGGCGTCATCTCTGCTCCGGCGATCGCCATATACTCAATGACCAAACATGCGGTAGTGAATCTGAGCGAGTCTCTCGACCAACAGCTACAGGATGAGGGCGCGAGCGTTGGCGTCTCTGCGATCTGTCCAGGTTTCGTCCGTACGCATCTTGTAGATGGATGGACTCGCGACGGCGAGGCGTCCGAAAAGATGACGGAAAATCACGATTGGCTTGAAGGGCGAGTTTCTGAGGGATCTGATCCGGAGGATATCGCCGAGCGAATCTTCGACGGAATTCGTCAGGATCGCCGTTACATCTTTACGCATTCAGGTTTTCGTGAGGCCCTTGTAGAGCGGCATGAACGAATTCTGGCGGATTTCGATGCGGTGATACCCAAAGACTCCGGCGTGCCGCAGGATCGATCGTCGCCGCAGGACGAGGGATAGATGGGCGGATCCAACGATCAATACACGGCTGACGCAGTCAGTATTCGACTCGCCGTTGCGGCAGACGCCGGGACGATCGCTGAATTCAATCGAGCCCTGGCTCGCGAGACGGAGGGCAAGGAGCTCGACCTTGCGACGGTGACAAATGGTGTCACGCGCTTCCTGCACGGCGCCGCTGCTGGATTTTACATTGTCGCAGAAATTGGTGAGCGTGTCATCGGTTGTCTGATGATCACGCACGAATGGAGTGATTGGCGCGATGGCAATATGTGGTGGATCCAGAGTGTCTACGTAACTGCCACCGCGCGTCGCCAAGGTGTTTTTCGTGCCCTTCACGCGTGGGTCGTCGAACAAGCCGAGGCCGATCCCGATGTCTGCGGTTTGCGCTTGTATGTCGAGCATGAGAATAAGAGGGCACGCACTACCTACGAATCTTTGGGGATGAAACAGGAACCTTATCTGATCTACGAGATGTCTGTCCGTTAATATCCTCATTTGCGAGGGAAAGAGACCTTCAATGGCGACAAATTATCGATGGACCTGTATTCAGGACAACGCCGCCTTTGCGCCTCGGGACGGAGCGGGAGCCCTTGTGTTTAAGGATCAGATGTGGTTTCTCGGCGGCTGGAATCCTGGGGACAGGGAGAATTTCCCGCATGACTGCAACTCAGAGATCTGGTCATCGTCAGATGGACACGACTGGACATTCCATGGCCACGCCCCATGGGAAGGCAGGCACACGGCGGGCTACGCGGTGCATGATGGTGCCATGTGGATCGTTGGGGGAGACTGCAACCAAGGACACTATCAAAGTGATGTCTGGAGAACGACAGACGGAACCACGTGGGAACTCGTCGCCGATGATGTTCCCTGGTCGCCTCGCGCATTGCATCAGACGATCGTCTTTGATGGCTATATCTGGGTGATCGGTGGCCAGACGATGCCCGAATTCGCGCCCGGTGCTGACGAGTGTTTTCATGCAGATGTCTGGCGGACGACTGACGGTGCGTCCTGGGAATGCGTGGAGGCCAAGGCGCCCTGGGCACCGCGCGGTATGGTCGGTGCCTCAGCCGTCAAGGATGGGCGACTGTGGTTGCTTGGCGGCGGCACGTACGATACGCCGACCACACCCCAACGTCTCTTCTACGGAGATGCCTGGTCGACGACGGATGGCGTCGATTGGACGTGTCACACGCCAGAGGGATTTCCACCGCGGCAGTATCACGAGATCGCCGCCTGGGATGGCCGACTGTGGGTGATGGAGGGATATCATGTCGACACGGGCAATCGCAACGATGTTTGGTCGAGTGGCGACGGCACCACATGGACGCAGTTACTCGACACTCCCTGGGCGCCGCGTCACGCAGCAAGCGTCTATGTCTTCGATGATGCCTTGTGGATGGTGGCAGGAAACAACATGACGTCCGATGTCTGGCGGCTTGACCGCACGTGATGTATTACGGACTGCAGGCACCGTCTGATGCTTCGCGGCTGCCAGACTATTTCCAGAACGGATAGATCAATCGCCGTAGGAGTGTGCGGGGAAACTGATCGATGTCGTGGAATCCGAGCTGATCGGGTTGCTTGTCAGTGGCAGGCATGTGTGCCGTGCCAAAGATCCAGTCCCAGGCACTGAAAATGATGCCGAAGTTCTGTCCTTTATGTCCGTGCAGGATCAGGTCGTGGTGCCAAACGTGCATGCGAGGTGAGTTGAGCACATAGCGGATCGGACCCCAGGAAATATTCAGATTGGCATGGTTCAAATGGCCGATCAGTGTCCCCGCGATGGCAACCCAGAGAATTACGCCGCCATCAATCCCCAGCACGACCAGGGGCAGATAGGTCAGACTCTTGTAGAAGACGATCTCCATCCAGTGGAATCGCATATTCCCGATCCAGTCCAATTCCTGGATACTGTGATGGAGTTTATGAAACTGCCATAGCCACGAAACACGGTGCAGAAGATTGTGTACGAGCCATTCGAGAAAGTCTTTGAAGACCAGGAGCACGACGAACTGCAGCCACAGTGGTTGCGTGGTCAGTAAGTCGATCGCTGACAGCGTGCGAAATGTCGAGCCCACGGCAAAGAACCGCTCCAAGCCCCACGTGGCGACAAAGGCGATGGCAATTCCCGCGTAGTGACCGTTGAAGATCAGCCAGAACAGATCCTGACCGAGTTGTGGTCGTGAGAGTTTCTGTTCACGGCGCCAAGGCCGGAGTCTCTCGAGCAGAACACACAGAATGGACAGGCTGGCGAGCCAGAACAGATAGTTTCGGGTATCCCACAGTATGTTGAGCATGGTGGTCGAGCTTGCTGGTTTACGCTCCGCGCGTAGCTGGCTTACTCGCCGCGTGTAGCTGGTGGCGATGGTTCCCAGGCATGGTCCATGCGGGCCCTGAATTCCTGATCATCTCGCTGAATCAGTTCATCGAGTTCGGTCAGGTGTGCCCGTATCTGCGAAGCATAGGCATCGGCGTCTTCGTCGAGCATCTCAAAACGTTGCGCCACGACCTTCTCTTCATGCTGTCGGAAGATGCGTGCAGCCCGCAGCGCCTGATAACCACGGAAGCCAAGATAACGCAGCGCATCCACGCCCATGACCAATGCCGAGTCGAAGGTCTCGCGATACACATCCTCGACGCCCTCGTGCATTAGATCATACGAGTGCTCGAGGCTATTGCTGCGTGCCAGGATGCGCAGGTGCGGATAGTGGCGCCTGACCTTGGCGGCCAGGTGCGTCGTGTGTTCCGGATCGTCTGTGGCGAGGATCAGCAACTTCGCCTGCTCGGCACCGGCAGCATGTAGCAGATCGATGCGCTGGGCATCGCCATAGAAGACCTTGAGTCCGAAGCGTCTCACTGCGGCAATCTGATCCGGGTCGAGGTCAAGAATCGTCGTGGCCACGCCATTGGCTCGCAACAAGCGGCCCACAACATTGCCAAAGCGTCCAAAGCCTGCAACGATGACCGGTGTTGGGCCGTCATCGATTGGATCCGCTTCGCGGTTGGATTCACCTGAGGTTGAGAATCGAGGCTGCAGCAATCGCTCGTTGATGATCATCAGCAGGGGAGTGAATGCCATGGAGAGCGCGACCACAGCAACGAGGGGGTCGACGACGGCAGGTGGTAAGACTGCATTGCCGCTGGCCAGGGCGAACAGGACAAAGGCAAACTCGCCACCCTGGGCCAGGGCAAAGGTGAACGTGAGCCCCTCCGGTGTGGCCAGATGAAATATCCGGCCCACGATGGCCAATACGAGCAACTTCACGAGGACCAAAATTCCAACCAGGGAAGCGATCAGGCCGAACTGCGAGTGCACCAGCGGGAAGTCGATGGCGGCGCCGACAGAGATAAAGAACAGACCGAGTAACAGTCCCTTGAAAGGTTCGATGTCGCTCTCTAGTTCATGGCGATACTCGCTTTCGGCGAGCACGACACCAGCCAAAAAGGTCCCGAGGGCTGGTGAGAGGCCGACGGCCCCCATGGCCAGGGCGATGCCGATGACGAGAAACAAGGCGAAGGCCGTGAAGATCTCTCGTTGACCGGTGCTGGCGATGAAGCGAAAGACGGGGCGTGTCAGCAATCGACCGCCAATGATGATGGCCGCAATCAGGCCCACCGTGATCAAGCCTTGCTGCCAGCCAGGCAGGTGTGCGATCGGCCCGGCGTGGGCATCTACGGCCGATGCGGTTGAGGCCACTGCGAGCAATGGCAACACTGCAAGCATGGGGATGACGGCAATGTCCTGGAACAGCAGGACAGAAAAACAGCTCTGGCCGGCAGGCGTCTGCATCAGGCCTTTTTCATTGAGCGACTGCAGGACGATGGCCGTCGAGGACAGGGCGAGAATCATTCCCACGGCGAGGGCCTGCTGCCAGATGAGACCGAATCCCAACCCGATGGCTGCCACAAGAGCCGCCGTCAGGCCGACCTGCAAGCCGCCCATGCCAAGGATGGGCGCACGAAGGCGCCACAGAAGGGCGGGTCGCAACTCAAGTCCAACGAGGAAGAGCATCATCACGACGCCAAATTCGGCGAAGTGCATCACGGCCTCCACATCGCTGATCAGACCAAGAGCGAAGGGGCCGATGACGGCACCGGCGCCGAGATAACCCAGAACCGATCCAAGGCCGAGGCGCTTGGCGATTGGCACAGAGAGAACGGCGGCGGCTAGATAGATGAATGCTTGAAAGAGGAAACTGTCACCGTGCATCGATGCCATCTCCAGTGAGAGCGGTTCTGGTTGCATCGACGGGTGCAGGCGCGAGTGCATCGGTCAGATAGCTGCCCTGTTTCAGACCCGACAGATCGAGACTCTCATCGCGCAGTCCCTCAAGGCAGGCGCGATACTGCTCGGCGGCGTCCTGGAATGTCGCCTCGTCCTCCTGCAGGACACCGTGGACGACGAAAGGGGGCAGATAGGTCATACCGCAGAAGTTGGCCGTCTGCTCGAAAGGTGTCAGCAACTCACGCATGGGGAAACGATTTATTCCCTCGGGCCCATAGGCTCCCGCTCCACCGCCGGTCGTGGTGACCGTCAGCAGTTGCTTGCCATGCAGGACATCTCCGCCGTCCCCGTAGGCAAATCCGTGTTCGAGAACGAGATCTTGCCACTCTTTCAGCAGGGCCGGCGCATTGTACCAATAGAAGGGGTGATGATAGATTAGGACATCATGTTCACGCAGCGCTTGCTGCTCAGCGGCGACATCCACATTGAAGTCGGGATAGGACTCATAGAGATCCTGAAATGTTACGCCTGGCAGATCCTGCACGGCCTCGATAAGGCGTCGATTGATTCGAGATCGATGGTAGGCCGGGTGGGCGAAGAGCAAGTAAAGTCGATTGGGTGCCATGAATCACTGTCTCCAGGGGCCGTCGTAGCTCGGACGATGAACGAATCTCTTCATCTCGAGTCGAAGACGAATCTGGGCACCCGGTCCCAGGTCAACGGTCACATGGGGCCCCGTGTCGATCTGTATTGGCGTGGATGTTCCATCGGGGTCGACAACAACGCCGCCGGTGAAGGTGTGCTCGCCGAAGGCACCGGCCTGCACCAATAGTTGGCGTGGGTGCAGATCGTCCGTGTTGACGAGAACAGTCTCGGCGTGGTCTGCGCTCACATGTTCGACCCGAGCCGCGACGCCATCTGGTAGCCCAGGACGACGCTGCTCTGCATCGAAATACAGAAGATGACTTTGTAACAAGCCGCCATTGTATAGTGCAGCCGGTGTTCCCAGCGTCAGCTGCACGAGTGCCTCAGGCACAACCGGATTCAGCGCCTGAAAGTGATAGCACTCTCGCGTCTCCGGATCAGAATCGTCCGCTTCGATCTTCTCCAACGCTCGCTGCATCGAGGACTGTGTGGTCTCCAGAACCTGCTGTGGGAAGTCCGGGTTGCCGCCTTCATTCCACAGGTGCCAAGCCATGGGGGGACAGATCCCTGCTTTGCCAGCACCCCAATTCGGTGGCAGGCCAGAGAAACTGCTGCGATCGGGAAAGACCTCGTCTATTCTGGCGAAGTCCTCTTTGCTCTGACTGATATAGGCAAGGTGGATGTAGAGCCATGGATCCGGGTCACGATAGTCAAACCAACCACCATCTGAGTGACGAGCAGGAACCTTCCACTGGCCATCCTCCTTGCGACGTAGAGTCCACAGTTGATCCAGCTGCGACCGACACAAGTCGAGCCAGGAGAGATCGCCCGTCATGAGGGCGGCGCAGCTACCGGCGACGAAGGCGGGTTCGGTGATGTTGCGTGCGCCATGTGGCCAGCGCCAGCCGTAGTATCCGCCCCACCACTTGCCGTCCATGTTCTCACCAATGGCGCCGGAGGGGCCGACATTGTCGGGCACGATGCCGTCATTGGCATCACGACGATCCATCCAGGCCTGCAGATAGTCGAGGACCCATTGCCGGTAGCGATCATCACCGGTATGCAAGTAAGCATGGGTCACCAGACTCGTAGCACTCAGATTCAGCGGCACATCACCGCGGGTCATGCGCTCATTGACACGCTGCAGGATCTGCTCAAAGATCGCACCATCTGTCCAATCGACGCGGAAATGTGGGTCTCCTGCGTCACCACCGGGCAGGTCCTCAAAGGGGGCCAGGTAGTTGGCGAGAATTGGGCGATGATAGTCCCAATCGGTAAGCGTCGTGTCGAAGCGTGGCCCACGACTGCCATTGAGGGGCGAACGCAACAGCTTTCGTTCCGCGTCCCAATTGGGTGCCAATGGATCATCGCCGATATACATCCCCGCGTAGCTGGTGGCACGTGCCAGGTCCTGGGCGTTGTCGGGCTCTGACAGGGACAGGTAGTAGATGTAGGGATAGCTCTCAGAGGAGTGGAACCAATCGAAGCCCGTGACGAAGCCACGTTCGACGGTTCCATAGCTTTCATACTGAGCCGTAATGGCATCCCATTCACGACGTGCCATGGTGTGGATATGGTCGGCACCCCCAACCAGATAGAAGAGGGGGAATGACAGGAAGGCCTCGTAGCCATTGTCTGTGCCATCCATGCTCGTCCAGACGCTGCGCTGAATCAGTGAGCCATCTTCTCTGGTCGAATGGTCGACGAATCTGTGCGCAGCACGGCCCATGGCCCCTACTATATAGCGCTGGCTGATCGCCCAGTCGGGAGAGGTGGATCGACCGTGCGCCTGGATATGGGGCATCGACATGAGTCTCATTAGTCGCTTCGCCTGGCGGCCAGGACGTCAGCGCGCGACTGCGCATTTGAGGTGACGGCGTCCTCTGGCAAATGATCCGTCTCCATCAGTCGGATCAACTCGCTTGGTCCATCAACGCCATGACAGCAGAAACTGGTGAGAGCACAATTCCAACCCGGATCCGGTGGGCCGATCAGCTCCGGTGCGCTACGACGCAGCAAATGGCGGATCACGCCCCCCGTCGAGGCACCGTGACCGACGAGCAGAACGTGACGGTCGACGTCCGTTGAATCCTGATCTATCAGCGTGTCCACAAAGGGAGCCACTCGTGCCTCGACACCGTCATCATCCTCTGCCTGTGGTGTCCACCACACATCTTCGAAATCCTTCGCCGGCTCAACCCGTGTGTGCAGATTCCTCAGACCATCGGCGCTCAGACCGACGAATCGTTCCATCTGCTCGACACGCTTGACGATCTCCCGAAGCGGTGCTGCAGGCTGCACCACGGTATCGACCACGGCGGCTATCGCGCAGGCAGTTTCTACGGTTCTGCGATAGGGAGAGGAGAAGATGGAGCCATTGAAAGAGAGTGTCTTAAGATGTTGGCCAAGCCAGGTTGCCTGCTGCTGCCCCAGTTCGCTCAGTGGCCCGTCTCCCGATGGGTAGTCAGCATGGGACCAGCTCTCGTTGCCGGCAGGTAGTACCTGGCCGTGGCGTGTAATGTGCACGATCATCATGGGAATCAGCGTAGGAAAAACCGCTGCCGCCGTCCAACGAGCCATGCTCCAGCCAGCTTGCGATGTGTTACCGGAACGGCATCGAGCCGCTATGCGTCTGACTCAAGTGTGTGTTCGAGGCTGGAAACTGTTATGTCTGAGAAAACGTACGAGGCCTAAGATTCGTCCGATCCTGATTCTCCTCTTCCTGTGCAGCCTGCCTTGGCCAGCTTCAGCGACGCGCATCGTAGTCAGCGTAGTCGACTCCATAAGCGGCGAGCCGATTGAGGATGTCGAGGTTCGTGTTCTGCCCGACACACGGCAGGCAGAAGGGGCTGTCTCCGTCACTTCATTCACCGACGCGGCTGGTCTGACCCGTCTGTCGCTGGCACCCGGGCGCTGGCGACTGCGACTACGACAGGGAGCATTTGCGCAGGACGAACATCGACTGCGAGTTGCTGAGCATACCGACACGCTCCGGATCTACCTGCGCCGAATCGCTTATCGCCTCGCTGAACGACTTGCAGTGGCCATCGCAGCGCCCAGTCCGCCAGGGGTTACGACGATTGCACCCGTCGAACTGCGGCGCTATCCCACTCCCACGGCCGATCCTGTGCGCATCGCGAGAGTCTTGCCAGGCGTCGCGGCGGCAGGTGATCAAGCGCCA